>Ga0172375_10004907_pt1 | contig 19529 bp, 23 predicted proteins | sample LakKiv1m_FD_114537 | JGI IMG/M metagenome (GOLD analysis project Ga0172375, IMG submission 114537) | Freshwater microbial communities from Kabuno Bay, South-Kivu, Congo - kab_092012_11.1m | ecosystem: Environmental > Aquatic > Freshwater > Lake | place: Democratic Republic of the Congo...
ACAACTTGAGCGAACTAAGAAAAAAGAAAAAAAGAAAAACTGCCACCTCATGAATATCAGCTATTCACATTATCTGAAATTTGCTGGCCTAACAACAGCTACAACTCGGACTGTCTTTTCCGCCAAAGCCAGCCGGTTAAGCTTTATCGTTATGCTAAAATACCAGTAAAACACAAAGGAGGCACGATATGGCTACTGTGAAGGAGGCAATGACAAAAATTATTCAAGAGCAACCTGAAGATGCATCATATGAAGAAATAATGCGAGAGCTTGCATTTGAGCGAATGATTGAGCGAGGATTAGAAGATTCACGAAAAGGTAGGATGATCAGCGATGAGGAAATGGGGCATCGCATTCGTTCATGGCAAAGATAAGGTGGACGTCAGAGGCAGAGAAGTGGCTTAGAGAAATTTATGACTATATTGCCCAAGACAATGAGAATGCAGCACAACGGGTTATCACGGGGATTTATAAAAAGGTACAGATTCTGAAAGATTTTCCCGAAATTGGATATAAGTACAGGTCGGAGTCAGAAGGGGATATAAGGATACTGCTATATGGGCACTACCGTATTACGTATCTCATTAGAAGTAAAGAATTGATTGATATTTTAGGAGTTTTTCATGGTGCAATGGAGATTGAGAGATATTTAAAAATTCTGGCATAACAAATTTTTCCAGTGGACGTGCTACCGCACGCCACTGAACTCTGCGTTAGGTAAAAAATAATATGCAAACATCAAAAACTAGGTTAACGGAGCATCTATATCACATAATTGTTCTACTTATTGCCTTGGGTATGATTTTACTTCCTAATACTTATATTTACTCAGCAGAAACAGAATTAAAAAAAGAAGTATTAGATTATTTAATCCTCGGCAAAGGTACTCTTACAAATAAGATAGAACTTAAAGTAGCTAAATTACTAAAAAGAGAGGCAGAAATATATTTGAAATTAATGGATGACATAGGCCCTTAGAATTATTTTACCATAACATCAATGGTCTTCCGTACAGTACAGTAACTCCATGTTTCCTGAGAAACCGATAATTCATAGCGCCCATTATCGCAAGTTCTTGCCCTACCATCTCCATAAATGGAAAATCCAATAATAATTTCCGTGCGGTTCTGAAGTCATTATCGTTTTGAAACCCTTGTAAAACCTCGGTTAGAACAATATCCCCTACAATAATCTCCTTATCTCCTAGCGCAGAATCCAGCCAATCGGTTTTATCTGTTACCCTCCCGTTGAAATAATCGATCCAGACTGATGAATCTACCAATATCATTTGTCTGTCCGCATCTCATTGAGATTGCCAACCCATTTAAGTTTGCCTCGATAATTTTTAATTTTTGCTTGACGTTTGAACTTCACCAGAAGTTTTAGCCCAGCTTCTATAGCGTCCTTTTTTGTTTTCAGCCCAGATGATTTTAGAGCGGACTCCATCAAGGAATCATTAATAACGACATTTGTTCTCATGTCTACCTCCTGTGTGTATAGATAGTCTATATAATACACCAGTAACCTTATAATGGGTAGAATAATTATAAGAATCGGTCAATGCTGTTATGGTTGCAAATCCTATACAGATTTATCTCGAGCTCTACAATTACAAGGGACGCGGCAGGGAACAGGCAGAGTTTTTAAGGGAGCGGGTGATCAAGGTTTAAAATAACAAAAAAAATATAACTATAATCCTGATGAAATAGAGGCATGCACTAGCGTCATGCAGGATATATTTACCTACTTGAAGAAGAATATAATAGAATTATAAGAGATGCCTATGAGGTAATGCAGTTTATTATCAAAGGAATGAAGGAGTAATGAATAAAGAGATTTGGCTGCATTATTTTAAAGTTGAAAGCGAAACAGAAGATAATTATAAATACCGTTTATAGATACAGGAGGTTAAAATGAAACATTTTATTGCTCTCATATTATTCTTGATATTTATCATATTATTCTTGATATTTATCATACCTTTGGAAATAAGGGCAGATGAGTTTATCAAAAAAGGTGAATCAATGAATCTGGAGAGGTGTGTTAAAATAGCATTGAAAATGCATCCTGACATAAGCGCTGCAATAAATACAATCAATGCAAATATGAGCCGGGTCGGACAGTCAAAGTCAAATTATTATCCTCAGATAAACTGGTCATCAAGCTACAGCAGGATTTCACCTGCATCCGGCAGATCGGAGAGTTCTTTTTCTTCACTCAGTACAACGGGCAGTTCATTTGATGAATATTTCACCGGCTTCAATCTTAGCCAGAATATCTACGATTTCGGGAAAACTCAAACCCAGGTAAAGATTCAAAAATTTAATCTTGATTCATCACGTTCAGACCTTGAAAATTTATCCGAGCAGATAATCTTTAATGTCAAACAGACATACTATGGGGTGTTGCAGGCAAAGCGAAACAGGGATGTTTCTGCAGAGTCTGTAAAGCAATTTCAGCATCACCTGGAACAGGCAAAGGGTTTTTATGAAGTGGGTACAAAACCAAAATTTGATGTGACAAAAGCTGAGGTTGACCTGAGTAATGCAAAGCTGAATCTGATAAAAGCCGAAAATGCCCTGAAGTTGGCGATCGTTAACTTGAACAATGCAATGGGCATCACTGAAGCGCCTGAATACACCCTCGAGGATAATCTTTCATTTCAGAAATACGAAATAACATTTGAAGAGGCCATGGAAAAGGCATATAAAAACAGACCGGATATCAAATCCATCCTCGCAAAAAAGCAGGCCTCAGAAAGTTCTATAGACCTTGCAAAGAAGGGTTACTATCCATCGTTGACGGGCAGCGCAGCTTACAACTGGTCTGGAGAAAAATTTCCGCTTGACCACATCTGGAATGTTGGAGCAGCACTTTCATTCCCGATTTTCAGCGGGTTTGTTACTAAATATCAGGTGGAGGAGGCAAATGCAAATCTGAATGTCCTCAGGGCCAATGAAGAGTCACTGAGACAGGCTGTATTCCTGGAAGTACAGCAGGCATATTTGAACCTCAAAGATGCAGAAGAAAGGATTCCCACAGCAGAACTTACTGTAAAACAGGCAGAGGAAAATTTTGAGATAGCAAACGGCAGGTATGCCGCAGGGGTAGGAAACCCCATTGAAGTCACAGATGCGGAGGTGTCATTAAGTAATGCGAAGACATCTTATATTCAGGCGCTTTATGATTATAAAGTAGCATGGGCAAGCCTTGAGAAGGCCATGGGGTTAAGATGAAAAAAATAGTTATCATAAGTGTTATTGTCATAGCTCTGGCTGTTGCCGCGTTCCTTTTATTCAGAAGTAAAGGGAATGAAATGAAATTCAGAAGCGAAAAGGTTAAGAGGGGAGACATTGAAACAACTGTTACTGCAACAGGAACGGTCAATGCTGTGACAACTGTCCTTGTCGGGACACAGGTTTCGGGTACGATCAAGAATATTTATGTTGATTTCAATTCTCCGGTAAAGAAAGGTCAGTTGATAGCGCAGATCGATCCGGCCCTGTTTGAGGCACAGGTGAATCAGGCAAGGGCAAATCTCCTTTCGGCTAAAGCAAATCTGGAGAAAGCCGAGGCCACACTGATTGATGCAAAGAGGACCTTTGACAGGAATGAGCAACTCTTTTCGAAGAACCTTATTGCAAGGAGTGACGTTGACACTGCAGAGACAAATTACGAGACCTCAAGGGCACAGGTGACAGCATCAAAGGCACAGGTGGCTCAGGTGGAGGCTTCTCTCAGGATTGCAGAGACAAACCTGAGATATACGAGGATCATCTCTCCGGTGAACGGGATCGTAGTCTCAAGGAATGTTGATATAGGCCAGACTGTTGCAGCCAGTTTCCAGACGCCCACGCTATTCAATATAGCGCAGGACCTCACCAAGATGCAGATAGACAGCAGCGTTGCAGAAGCAGACATCGGCAAGATAAAGGTCGGTCAGCCGGTTGAATTCACAGTTGACGCCTACCCGGACAGCCCGTTTCATGGCAGTGTCTCTGAAATCAGGAACGCGCCTATAACAGTCCAAAACGTTGTCACATATGATGTGGTTATCAAGGTGGACAACCCCGAGCTTAAACTCAAACCCGGCATGACCGCTAATGTATCCATAACCGTATCGATAAAAAAAGACGTTCTAAAGATACCGAATGCTGCTTTAAGATTCAAGCCTGCTGAGAAGGGTAAGCCCGCTGTGCAACAAAAAGGCTCCGGCGTCTGGGTACTCGAACAGGGGAACCCAAAGCGCATACCGGTTTCGCTAGGCATAAGTGACGGGAATTATACTGAGCTTGTATCAGGCGGGATAAAGGAGGGACAGGAACTGATCGTGGAATCACTTACGAAGCCCACTAACCAGCCTCAGTCCTCAGGGCCGCGCATGCGTTTCTGAATATGGCCCTTCTGGAAGCACAGGAGATTACAAAGACCTACCGCCTCGGCGATATAGCTTTGAACGCCCTTAATAATGTTTCACTCGTTATTGAAAAAGGAGAATTCATAGCCATAATGGGACCTTCAGGTTCGGGCAAGTCCACCTTCATGAATATCCTCGGATGCCTTGATAAGCCTACAAGCGGCAGGTATATGCTTGAAGGGGTTGATGTGGCAAATATGAACAGGGATGAACTGGCAACCATACGGAACAAAAAGATTGGTTTTGTGTTTCAGGGTTTTAATCTTCTGTCGAGGACTTCGGCAATCGAGAATGTTGAGCTTCCCATGCTCTATGACGGATTTTCTGTAAAGGAGAGGAGGCAGAAGGCGGCGGCAGCCCTTAAGACAGTGGGGCTTGAAGGATGGGAAAACCACCATCCTAACCAGCTTTCAGGAGGGCAGCAGCAGAGGGTTGCCATAGCAAGGGCCCTTGTGAACAATGCGCCGATTATCCTTGCGGATGAGCCAACAGGAAACCTCGACACAAAAACGAGCGCTGAAATAATGGAGCTTTTTGTAAAGCTGAACACTGTATCAAATATTACGGTAATACTTGTAACCCATGAGCCCAATATAGCTGCATACAGCAGACGTACAATAAAGTTCTTGGATGGCCGCATTATCAGTGATGAAAAGAAAATTGCATAAAAACAAGAACACACACCCCTACACCCCTCTCAAGAGGGGATTTTCACTCTTATATGGTGGGGGAGAGGGTCAGAGTGATGGGGTATTTACGGTAAGATCATGATTAATATACCATCGACAGTACGCATATCCTTCAGGGCGCTTCGTGTAAATAAGATGCGCTCGGCTCTTACCATGCTCGGCATAATAATAGGTGTCGGCGCTGTCATTACCATGCTGGCTGTGGGCACCGGCGCACGCCAGCGGATAGGTGAGCAGATTGCAAGCATTGGGAGCAACCTCATCATGGTAGTGCCCGGCTCAACCACTGCCGGAGGAGTAAGAATGGGGGCAGGGACCCAGCCCACTATGACCTTGGGGGATGCGGAGGCGATACAGAAGGAATGTCCTTCAGTATTGTATGTCGCCCCTGTCCTTAGTGGTGTCGCCCAGGTTGTCTATGGAAACCAGAACTGGTCCACCGGTATTACAGGGACCACAATGAATATGCTTTATGTAAGGGACTGGCCCCTTTCAGCCGGAAGGCTGTTCACCGAAGAAGAGGTCAGGAGCGCGGCAAAGGTCTGTTTGCTTGGACAGACTGTTGTTGACAACCTCTTTGGAGGGATAAACCCTGTCGGCCAGATAATAAGGATAAAAAAGATCCCGTTTACGGTCGTCGGGATCCTTGAGGCCAAAGGCCAGGATCCTGGCGGACATGACCAGGACGATACCATCTATGTGCCTGTGACAACAGCGCAGAAACAGCTTTTCGGTACGCAGTTCCCGGGGATGATAAGGACGATCATGGTGAAGGCGAAGAGTACCGAAGACCTGGCCGCAGCGGAAAGGCAAATCAATGAACTGCTGAGGCAGAGGCATCATATCGGCCAGAAGCAGGACGATGATTTTACGGTACGCAATCTTACCCAGATGATGCAGGCTGCCGAGCAGTCCACAAAGGTCATGACCTTACTACTCGGCGCAATCGCATCTGTTTCCCTGCTTGTCGGAGGAATCGGTATCATGAACATAATGCTCGTATCCGTCACTGAAAGGACAAGAGAGATCGGCATCAGGATGGCAGTTGGAGCAAAGACCTGGGACATCAGGCTCCAGTTCATTATAGAGGCCATCATCCTTTCCATGATCGGCGGAGTTGCAGGGATCGTCATCGGCATAGCAGGGTCTAAGATACTATCGATGTTGTTTGGATGGAGCACCATAGTCTCCCCTCTTTCGATTCTGCTCGCTTTTGGTTTTTCAGGTATAGTTGGAATATTCTTTGGATTTTATCCTGCTTACAAGGCCTCTCTGCTTGACCCTATTGATGCACTGAGGTATGAATAGAAAAGACAAAATATTAGATCTCATGACGGGGATCGCATAAGCTTTTTAAATTCATTATATGAATTTCTCTCTATTTCCTCATGGAGACTTCTACCATGCGCATCCATTGTCACTATTGCCGGGAAGTCTTCAACATCAAATACCCACATCGCTTCGGCCATTCCAAACTCTTCGAGTTTCCATACACCAACCACCTTCTTTACCCTCTCTGCAAGATAAACAGCAGCACCGCCAATAGTATGCAGGTATACACAGCCATTTTTTTTAAGGGCGTTCAGGGTTTGTTTCCCCATGCCTCCTTTGCCCATAATGCCTCTTAACCCGTATTCCAAGATTATCTGATGTTCATACATCTCCACCCGCATGCTTGTTGTTGGACCTCCTGCAATAAGCTCAAAGCCTTTTGCGGTCTTTTTTATTACGGGGCCGCAGTGGTAAAGAATTGTACCTTCGAAATTAAAAGGGATCTTTTTCAGGGACGGTTTTTCATCAAATAAAAATTTGTGCAATCTATCCCTGCCTGTTACAATTTGTCCGTTTATTAAGACCATATCACATGTATGCAATGAAAGGACTTCTTCCTTTGTCAATGGAAGATTTATTCTTTTGATATTTTTCACATTCATATAATCTCCCCTAACCCCTCTTTGCTAAAGAGGGGTAAATATTCCCCTTTGGCAAAGGGGGATAGATGGGGATTTTTTCATCAGTCTTGAATCTTTTATCTTGCATCTTCGTATATCAATCTTGCCCTTCTGCTTGCCCAACAACAGATTGAAACGTCAACAAAATATGATGCAGGGTGTCTGTGATTTACCCCGATCTTTACACCTATAGCTGTTGTTTTACCACCAAGTCCGAGTGGACCTATCCCGAGTTGGTTTATATCACCAAGAAGTCTTTCTTCAAGCGCTGATAAGACTTCATGTTTGTTCTTATCTTCAAGCTTCCTCATAAGCTGCTCTTTAGCAAGCCTTGTCACCTGGTCATTCGAAGCGCCTATCCCTACCCCGATAATATACGGCGGGCAGCCTTTACCCTGAGCCCTGTATACGGCATCAAGCACGCATTTTCTTACACCCTCTAAATCCCTCTCTGCCTTTAATTCTTCAGCGGGCAGCCTGTATAACTGTCCAATGTTTTCACATCCTGCGCCTTTCAACATGAGGTCGGCTATAAGTTTACTGCGCCTTGTTTCTTCGGGGTATATGACAGGGAAGCCTATACCTGTATTATCTCCAGAATTTTTGTCTGTAAGCACATCAACAGCATTGGCCCTCAAAGGTACCTTTTCAGTAGCTATTCGTGTTGCCTCGATTATAGTACTTTTTAATTCAAGGTGGCTAATTCCAAAAGGAACCTTTAAAAAAAATACAGGTACGCCTGTATCCTGGCATATTGGTCTTTCTGTTTTTCTTGCAAGCCTTATGTTCTCAAGGATCGCCGATAGTGTGGCTTTAGCATTCGACCTTTCTTCTGCATGCGCAGACTTTAATGCAGCCTCAACATCTGAAGGCAGTGACGTTGCAGCCTTTTTATAAAGCTTTACTATTTCATCACGAAGTTTAAACACAATACATTATTTCATATTTCTTTAATCAAAGGGAAGTACATTACCGTAAGCAGAATCCAGAACCTATTGATTTGACAAATAGGAATGAAAATACCATAATCTTTCATAGCAAAGCCATTAGAGGCTCTTGCAAAAGTCAAATTTCGCTGCAAATAGGTCGGGCATCTTGCCTGACAAATCATTTATTTTCAAGATGTTACGAGGCAGGATGCCTCGTCTATTTTCTGATTTTGGAAACTTTTGCAAGAGCCTATTATAAAAAGGTTTAATAAGATGAATAAGGTAGTTTTAAAAACAGAGTTTCCCGATATCTCCTTGGTTAAACGTGGTAAGGTAAGAGACATTTATGACCTCGGCGAGCATCTACTGCTTGTTGCTACTGACAGGATTTCAGCCTTTGATGTTATTCTGCCCAATGGCATCCCTGGAAAGGGGATGGTGCTTACACAAATATCTATTTACTGGTTCAAGCAGATGGAGGATATTATTTCAAACCATATTGTAGCTACTGAGATAAATGATTTTCCCAAGGAACTGCATAAGTATGCAGATATCATTGAAGGGCGAAGCATGCTTGTAAAGAAGGCAGAGCCATTACCAGTTGAATGTGTGGTGAGGGGCTATCTTTCAGGGAGTAGTTGGAAAGGGTATAAAGAAAACGGCAGTGTTTGCGGGATCAGGTTGCCCGAAGGGCTTGTTGAGTCATCCAGACTCGATGAACCAATATTCACTCCAAGTACAAAGGCAGAACAGGGACATGATATTAATATTTCCATTGAAGATGTGAAAAACATTGTCGGTGATGATCTTGCTAAAAAACTCGAGGATACAAGCATGGAGATATATTCAAGAGCAAGAAACATAGCTGAAAAAAAGGGTATCATCATAGCAGACACAAAGTTTGAATTCGGTTTATGTAATGGTGAGTTTATATTAATAGACGAGCTTCTTACACCGGACTCTTCACGTTTTTGGTCAATGAAAGACTATTCCCCCGGCAGAAGTCAAAACAGCTATGACAAACAGATTGTAAGAGACTATCTGCTTACCCTTGACTGGGATCAAACTTATCCCGGTCCTGCATTGCCGGATGAGATTATAGAAAAAACAGTAAAAAGATATGGAGAAATACTTGAGATTATGTGGCATGAGCACAGCGGTAAAACTTCAAGACATTAGCTCTAAGAATTTTGACAGGTCTTTTGCTACAAGGGTATAATTCAAAGATGAAACTTAAATCTATTATTATCATTGCGGTTTTCTCAATCTTACTCGGAACATCTGCTGGAGGCTACGTTGCAGTTAGCAGGGGAATACCATCTATCGAGGAGATTAAGCAATACAGGCCTATGGCGGGCACAAAGATATATGCTGACGACGATGTTCTTATAGGAGAACTTAAGGTAGAGAAGGGTATTTTTGTCCCGATTAATAATATCCCAGAACATATGATCAATGCTGTTGTAGCAGTTGAGGATTCAAGGTTCTGGAGACATAAAGGTATTGATTATCTTGCTATAGCGAGGGCGCTTATAAAAGACATTATTTACGGAGAACTCAAGGAGGGTGGAAGTACAATAACCCAGCAGCTCGCAAAAGTGATGTTTCTTACGCCGGAAAAAACTCTACAGAGAAAGCTAAGGGAGGCAGCGCTTGCGACAAAAATAGAAAAAAACCTTAACAAGAAAGAGATACTCGAACTTTATCTTAATAAGGTCTACTTCGGCCATGGCGCTTATGGGGTTGAAATGGCTTCGAGGATATATTTTGGAAAATCGATAAAAGATGTAACCCTGTCTGAGGCAGCGCTCATTGCAGGTCTCATAAAAGCGCCTTCAATATATTCTCCATATATCAATCTGACAAAAGCCAGGAAGAGGCAAGAGATCGTGCTTTTACGCATGGAGGAGGAGGGCTATATTAAAAGGTCCGAGAAAAATAATGCATTAAAGCAGCCTATTTATCTTTCAAGTGTGAGGAAGGGCGCAGAGGCAAACAACTATTTTGTAGAATACATAAGAAAATATCTCGAGGAGAAGTATGGTGCAGAAAGCGTATATAAAGGGGGTTTAAAAGTACATACTACATTGGACAGAAGGGCGCAATTATCTGCGGCGAGGGCATTACAGGAAGGGCTCAGGGAGCTTGATAAGAGAAGAGGATGGCGAGGGCCAATAGAACACAAAAAGGATATTGATGTCGAAAAGGAGATAAAGAGTGGAGCCTTTACAAATGCAAATGTGGTTGTTACAAATGCCAGGGATAACTTTTCGGGTCTTGTTCTAAAGGTTAGCGACAAATGGGCGCTGATAAAGGCGAGGGGGATTACAGGCAAACTCTCGATTGAGGATGCAAGATGGGCTTCAAACGTTATCGACTCAAAGAAGGGCCTTCGCAAGGTTTTGAAAAATTTTAAGTTGACGCAGATACTTAAACCTGGAGATATAGTGAAGGTAAGCATAAAGAGCATACGCGGCAGAGAGGTCCGTCTTTTGCTTGAGCAGGAACCCGATGCAGAAGGAGCAGTGGTAGCTTTAGAACAAGATAGTGGATTTATCAGGGCTCTTGTAGGAGGTTATGATTTTGCAAAGAGCGAGTTTAACAGGGCTGTGTTTGCAAAACGACAGCCGGGTTCTGCCTTTAAACCGATTATATATGCTGCTGCTTTGGATCACGGCTTTACACCTGCAAGCATTATTATGGATGAACCTGTAACCTACTATGGAGGACCTAAGGGTGAATGGACTCCTGAAAACTATGACCACAAATTCTATGGGTCTACAACTCTGAGGGAGGCATTGACCTATTCAAGAAATGTGGTGACAGTAAGATTGGTTGAGGCAATAGGAATAAATAACGTATTAGATTTTGCACGGACTATAGGTGTTAAAGAAGATATGCCAAGAGATCTGACGCTTGCACTTGGTTCGTTGAGTATTACTCCGCTTGATCTTACTTTGTGTTACAATGTATTCGCAAATTATGGTATTAAAATAAAACCTATTGCAATTAAATATATTACGGATTCAAAGGGCAGGATTCTCGAAAGTAACGAACCAGAGGCAGAAGAGGTTATAAGTCCTCAGACGGCATTCCTGATAACCTCGATGATGGAGGACGTGGTAAGAAATGGCACAGGGTGGAGAGCAAAGGCGCTTGGTAGGCCCGTTGCCGGGAAGACAGGGACAACAAACGAATACAAAGATGCATGGTTTGTAGGTTATACACCTGATTTAGTATCTGTTGTCTGGGTTGGTTTTGACGATATGAGACCCCTCGGGCCTCAGGAGACAGGCGCACGTGCAGCTTCTCCTATCTGGGTATCTTTTATGAAGGGCATATTAAATGATGAACCTGAAGAGTTCTCTCCACCTGATGGCATAGTCAGTTGTGTTGTAGACCCAGCAACAGGGCTTTTATCAAGGGACGAGTCAGCAGGCATAAATGAATATTTTAAAGAAGGCACAGAGCCAAAACAATTTGCACCATCCACATCTATCCGGGAGCCAAAAGAAGGTCCTGTAAACCTTAATTTTGATTAGGAGGATTGCTATATATCCTCGACCAAATTTTTCGCCTGTCTTTGTTAAAAAAAATAGTAATAGAAAAAATTTTACAATCTTATTTTATCTTCTTGACATTTCAGGATTGCCTGTGTAATATAACACTGATTTTTTTCCAGAGGAGGTACCCATGGCAGCTGGTATTGAAGAGAAACTTTTAATGGATATTTTTATTAATCCTGAGGTGATACCACATTATGCTTCATATGCCTTCCTTGCGTCGGCAATCCTGATCGTTGTAGCCCTTGTGATAAGACAGTCTGCAAAGCTTGTGCCTAAAGGTATTCAAAACTTTTTTGAGATTGTAGTAGAGACCATGCTGAAATTGGCAGAGGACACTATAGGACATCACTGGGGAAGGACATTCTTTCCTCTTATCGGCACTATTTTTGTATTTATACTTGTCTGTAACTTGATGGGGCTCATCCCCGGGTTCGCTTGCCCTACAGCCAATGTAAATACAAACGCAGCGATGGCAGTACCTGTCTTTCTTATATATCAATTCTGGGGATTCAGGGTTCATGGTATTAAGTACATAAATCATTATCTTGGGCCGATGCGTTCTTTGCCAGCCCTCCCGCTTATGATAATGATGTTTTTTATAGAATTAATTGGACATTTTGTAAGGCCTGTTACCCTCACTGTCCGACTTTTTGGCAATATGACAGCCAAACATATGCTACTCTTCGTCCTCGGCTTGATGGTACCTGCTGTTATCCCAGTCTTAATACTTTGTCTCGGTCTTCTGGTAAGCGTTATCCAGGCATATGTATTTGCCCTGTTGACTACTGCATATATTGCTGGTGCTGTTGAAGAGGCACATTAATTTTTAAATTTTCATTAAGGAAAGGAGGAAGCGAAATGAAAAGACTGACAGCGGTTTTACTACTTTCGTGTGTTGTGCTCTGTTTAATGGTTCCACTTGCGTTTGCTGAAGAAGCTGTTGCCGAGGCCCAAGGTGGTGCCCAAACGAAGATGTTTTATTATGGGATGGCAGTGCTTGGCTGCGGTATTGCTATTGGATTCGGAGCGCTCGGCGCAGGTATCGGACAGGGTATCGGTACTAGTAAAGCATGTGAAGGCATTGCCAGAAACCCGGCCACTTCAGGAAAGGTCACAACAACCCTTATCATCGGTCTTGCAATGATGGAGCCTCTTACACTCTATGCTCTTGTTGTGGTACTGATAGTCCTCTCTGTAAATCCGTTCAAGATTTAAGAATTATAGTGTTTTTTAAAAAGAAAAGGGCAGAATATCTGCCCTTTTCTTTTCTGTCTCGTCCTTGTAATCTAAAGAAATTTCTCGAAGTTCTACTTCGGGTTCAATATTCATTTTAGTAAGACAGTATTACTTTCCAAAAATCTTTTTGGAGAAAAGGTGGCAAATGAGCGCTGCAATAAGGTCTCTATGCCAGTCAAAATCGGACTTTTTTATAAGTGGTAATATACCGTTTCTTTTAGCAATATCTATAAGGAGATCTATCTGATTGTCAGAAAGTTTGGAAAATAGATTCCTTAGCATTATTCCTGCCTTTAATTCGGGGTCCAGCTTGCTCCTCCATGTTATCTCGTATTCTTTAAATACCCTTTCACTATAATCCCCGCTTTTAAGTGCTTTTATAATTGTCTTTACTGCGATCTCTGAGCAAAGAAGTCCAAAAAAAATCCCCCCACCTGTTGTAGTTTTAACCTGACCTGCTGCCTCCCCGACTACAACCAGCCTTCTATCATAACTCTTCGGAATTCTTCCGAGAGGAATAGGACTACACTTTGCTTGAATATCGCATGTATTAAGTCTGTGTGCAATAAGTGGATTTTGGAGAAATTTCTTTAAAAATTCTGCTGGATTTTTTTTAGTGATAAGCCCGGTCTTTGTGGATTTGCCATTTGCCGGAACAACCCATGCGAAAGACCCAGGAGCTATCTTTTTCCCAAAATAGACCTCGACATCATTGACACCTTCTATATTTATGTCGGTCTGTATTCCAAACAGAAAATCCTTATGCCTTTTTAATACTTCTTTTAGAGAATTTAATTCAAAACCAGTAGCAATAACCCCTATCTTTGATCTGAATTCCCTCTCTTTTCCCTCTGTTTTTACTTTAATTTTAAAAGCCCCGTCTGTGATATTGATCTCTTCGACTTTTGTATTTAGGTAAGTGGTCGCGCCTTCTGTCACAGCCCTTCTGTTAATCTCCTGGTCAAATAAATTTCGATTGATAACATATGCTAAGGGCAATGCAGAATAGTATCTCAGATAGTTTCCAGAAGGAGAAAATACCTTTATAGAATTTATCGACCTTTGTATTGCTTTATCAGGCGGATTAAATTTTTTAAGGCATTCAGTGCTAATAATCCCGGTACAGTTAACATTCTTACCGATGGCTGGATTTTTTTCACATATTACTACATCCAGGCCTTCTTTTGCTAAGAGGTATCCAGTGTAACTGCCAATTGGCCCTGCACCAACTATAATAACATCGTGCATTTTATTCCTCAAAATTGGTAAACTTCCAAAGTTGTTATTATACTAACTTTAATTGGTTTGAAAATCCAATAGATAAACGATATATTTTTGCATAATTTTGGATATATATACAATCAGGAAAATTCTGATTATTCACTTCTAAATACCTTAGTCGGCAACGGCAAAAGGAGGTTGAAAAATTTGGATTTCTTATGATAAAGTTTTCTTTAATTTCAGGGCGCAGGGGTTGCTTTTCTTGGAGAACCTCTCGCATGTGTCATCTTTTCAAATATATTAGTAAATAAATTCGAGTGGGGTTTTCTGTGGATGAGGATATAATGATGCGGCTTCCCCAAATAATGGGAAAAAGCCCCAAGATGCTCAAGGTCTTCAAGGAAATAAAAAAGGTTGCTCCAAAATCCCTTGCGGTTCTAATATCAGGTGAGAGTGGAACATATAAAGAACTTGTTGCAAAGGCGATACACTATAATAGCCTTCGCTTAAATGGCCCTTTTGTTACAGTCAGCTTTACGTCTATCCCTAAGGATCTGGCTGATGCAGAGTTGTTTGGATATGAGAAGGGTGCGTTCACAGAGGCTGCAGAAAAAAGAAGTGGTAAGATAGAGGAGGCAAACGGAGGAACCCTATTCCTTGATGAGATATCCGAGATGGACATTAAAGTCCAGGCAAAGCTTTTCCGGTTTATACAGGATAAGGAGTTTAGTCCGCTCAACAGCAATAATTCCATTAAGGCAGATGTTAGATTAATTGGTGCGACCACCAAAGACCTGAAGGATGTCTTGGCTGGAGGGCAGTTCAGGGAAGACTTTTTTCACAGTTTCAATATGGCTCACGTGAAGATGCCCCCTCTCAGGGAGAGAAAGGAAGATATCATATCTCTTGCAAAATATTTTCTGGAAGAAGCGATTAAAAAATTTGAAACAGGGCCGAAAGAATTTTCAAAGGATGCCAGAGATTTTCTTGTAAAATACGAATGGCCGGGCAACGTTCGAGAGCTTGAGAATACAATAAAAAAAGCGACTATATTTTCAAATGGCACTGCCATACGGAAAAAAGACCTCCTGATAGAAGGCGTCAGTTCTTACTCCATAAAAGAATTTCTCGAAGAAAAACTTAAACGCTATTTGAAAGAAATGACAAAACTTGAAAACTGTAATCTCTATAATAATGTGCTTTCAGAGGTTGAAAAATCACTTATTGCGATAGTCCTTAAAGAAACCGGAAACAACCAACTTAAGGCTGCAAAGACTCTTGGAATAAATAGAAATACTTTAAGGGCAAAGATAAAAGAATACAAAATCCGCATATAGGTAGTGTCCTGTCTTTATCATTTCTGTCATTCCCAGCTTTTTGCATTTGGTCATTCTGAGCGGAGTGAAGAATCTCGCTTCTCAATCTCTACCTGACTTTCTAATGATTCAGGGATAAGCGGATCAGATTAAAGCCTGAAACCGCTTACCCCACTTTTCACATTCAATAGCTTAGTTTCCTTCTGTAGGTCATATCTTTTGGAGACCCAATAGAGACATAGACTTTATACATTAAGTTGCCTTGACAACCCGCAGCCTCTTGTCAATCTGTTTTAAGCAGGGATATAATGTCCTGTGATGATCGAGGAGAGATTTAGGCCAAAACTGACAGTATCAGAGAGTCAGAGTAGTCGCATGTTTATCGAGGAGATTGAAGGCGAATGCTTAGATAGGGTTCAATTGGATCTCTTTAGCTGGGATAGAATCAAGGTTGGGGAAGGGTTTAACGCCCTGGCGATGCTTGAGCTGCAAGCCGCTGCTGCTATCTTTGAGGATATACTTCAAAAATGGCATGGCTATCCCGATGCCGTAGCTGGGCACAGGATGGCGTTTGACTGGCTAGATTTTTTAAAGAAAACAGAGACTCTCAAAAAAGAAGATGCCGTTATATTCCTCTGGGAAAAGATAAAGTCATACTCATTTGGTCAAGGCGGCCAAATGTTGCGAAAAGGTCTGATACAAAGAATTATAACGCTTTTGGAAGGCGACTATTGTTTCTATATTTCGCCCGACCTGTGTCTTGGCTGCCTTTACATGGAGATTGCTGAATACAGTAAGGCTGAAGAGGCGCTTAAGATGCTTGCAGAACAGCATTCTCGTGATGGGAAAATTCTCGTGTATCTTGGCAATTGTCTATGGCTGCGGGGGAGAACGGCTGAAGCAAGGGCTATATATGCAAAAGCCCTTTTAACATCGCCATGGGATATGAAATTAGAAGAATTTACAGACAAAGAACTTGTAGATGTAATAGTTGAAGAGGATATTTATATGGCCCCTATTTACGGATGGCTGAGGAGAATACTGCCTTTAATTGACATCGATATAGAAGAACCGCATGATAAAAACCATGAATGGTTATTGATGATTTATAATACCGTCAAACTTGCGGAAAAGGCGCGATTACAGAATGACCATAAAAAGATGGTCGAGATGAGAAGGCTTCTGAAAGAATCAGAGCCTGCTGTTTTTTTAGAATATATGGGACGGATTTCTTCACAACATCCTAAATAGAGTCTGTCCATAAATTCAGTTTGTCCGCACGCTCCCCCTTTGGTAAAGGGGGATGGAGGGGGATTTTAAGGATATATGCCTTATTTATTATTCATAAAATCTCCCCTTGCCCCTCTTTTCCAAAGAGGGGGATAATGGGGCTGGATAAAAAGACAATTTATAAACAGACTCTAAATAAATGCGATATATTAGGGGGCATAAAACCACCAACTGTTTATGTGGTTAACATGCGATTTAACATTATAAAAACAGACGGTAATGCTCGTGCTTGCCTCATAGAAGCAAGCAGGGGCCCAATAAACACGCCTGCATTTATGCCGGTCGGGACACTGGGTACTGTCAAGGCAATGTCGCCTGAAGAATTAAAGGAGCTAGGCGCTGAGATAATACTTTGCAATACATATCACCTTTACCTTCGCCCGGGACACGAGATAATCTCATCCCTCGGTGGCATTAACAAATTTATGAATTGGGATCGCCCAGTATTAACTGACAGCGGGGGATTTCAGGTCTTCAGCCTCTCTGCCCTGAGGAAGATAGAGAAAAATGGAGTGCATTTTAAATCCCATCTTGATGGTTCAATGCATTTTCTCGGACCGAAAGAGGCGATGGACATCCAATCTTCACTCGGTTCTGATATTGCAATGGTTCTTGATGATTGTACCCCGTATCCTTCTCCTTATGAATATGCACAGGAATCTCTTGAACGGACAATAAAGTGGGCTGCGCAATGCAAGGAATATCACAAAGAGATACAAGATGCAAGACAAATCCCCCCTAACCCCCCTTTACTAAAGGGGGGCGAGGGGGGATTACTATTAAAAGGGAATTTAGAGGGATTATTAAATCACGCACCATGCATAGTGAATCAGAAATCAACTCAATACTTATTTGGTATCATTCAGGGAGGAATATATAATGATTTAAGAAAAAGAAGTGCAGAGGAACTTATCGGTATGGGTTTCGATGGGTATGCGGTGGGCGGTTTGAGTGTGGGAGAACCGAAAGAGGATATGCACAGGATGATATATTTTACAGCGTCATTAATCCCTGTGGATAAACCGAGATATCTTATGGGAATAGGAGATTTGAGAGATGTACTTGTTGGAGTTGAAGCAGGCTTTGATATGTTTGACTGTGTAATGCCTACAAGAAATGCACGGAACGGAACCCTGTTCACAAGCGAGGGTAAAATAAGCATCAAAAGAGAAGAGTTCAAGACTGACAGGAGACCCCTTGACCCTGATTGTGACTGTTATACATGCAGGAATTTTTCAAGAGGATATCTGAGACACATCTTTCTTTCAAAAGAGATACTCTCAATGAGATTAAATACAATGCATAACCTTTATTTCTATTTAAATTTTTTCAGGGATATGAGAAAATTTATCAGAGAAGGGAAATTTATGGAGTTCAAAACCAAATGGACAGAGATATTTTAATAGGAGATTATGCCGCACAGGTAAGAAAAGTCCTTATTTATACATTAATCCTGAACTCTCTTGTCGCTATCGCAAAAGTTCTCTATGGATATAGAACCAATTCAGTTGCCATGATGTCTGACGGCTTTCATTCCATTTTCGATGGCACATCAAATGTGATAGGTTTAGTCGGCATCTGGATAGCATCCCATCCACCGGATGAGAAGCATCCTTATGGACATAAGAAGTATGAAACCCTTTTTACAATTATTATTGCTGTCATGCTGTTCACTACATGTCTTCAGATACTGAAAAAGGTCTATCTATCCTTCTATGAAGATCAAAAAACAATTGTTACACAAATCAGTTTTCTTATTATACTCATGACAATGGGAGTTAATATTTTTGTAATGCTCTATGAAAAGAGAAAGGGTAAACAGCTCGGCAGCGAATTTTTAGTAGCTGATGCAATGCATACGAAGAGCGATATACTCGTGTCTTTTGCAGTAATAATAAGTCTTGTATTTACAAGAATGGGTTATCAACATGCAGATACTATTGTGGCGCTTATCATTGCTTTTTTTATCGCAAGAATTGGATATGAGATCCTTAAAAGCGCTTCAGCCGTTCTTGTAGACACAGTATGCATAGACAATTCTGCTATTGAGTTTGTCGTAAACGGTATAGAAGGCGTAAAAGGATGCCATGATATAAGAACGAGGGGATCGGCAAATTCTGCTTATGTAGACCTTCATATCTTTGTAAATGGAAGCATGTCAACAGAGAAAAGTCATGAAATTGCAGACAAGATAGAAGAAAAGATAAAACAAGAATTCCCATCAGTTGTGGATATTGTTGTACACATTGAACCTGATACATTGAATCACTGATTCAGCAATGAGGGCAATTGGGGAATCGCCGAACAACCCAATGGGAGAATATTACCGATTCCGTTTTGAAGGATTGAAGGTGAGGATGAATAAATGAAGAGTAAACATGATATAAAGCGGGGAAACATTTATAGAGGTTTTGCGATACTGATTCACATCGCTCCCTTGGTAGATAAGAGTTTTTCTATAAGCCCTTTTAAGAAGGCCAGTTCATCCCTCTGGGTTTCAAGGGACGGTCTCAACGTGGGTCAGTCGCCTGTGCATTTGCCACTGCATACGTAGCACAAAACCGAGAATTACAAGAGAGATGGTGATAAAAAGTCCGAGCATCCATTGTATGGTGTCAAAATGGCTATTCATTTCAGACCTCAAATCATTAAAGCGGCTGTTCATATCAGAGCGGAGGTCATCTATACGTTTTTCAAGATTCTTCTGTCCTTCTTCTAACCTGGTCAATCTTTCAGCTACTTCTCTATCAGTAATACGGGGGGCAATGTCTGTTGCATAGGCAGATATATAACGGAAGTTCCTCCCTAAGAAATCATAAAATTCATATATTACGGGGAGTTAAATGAAGTTTAGCCTTTAATGTAGCCACTAATAATATTATTTCAAAGTGATAATTATATTGACATATATGT
>Ga0172375_10004908_pt1 | contig 19528 bp, 14 predicted proteins | sample LakKiv1m_FD_114537 | JGI IMG/M metagenome (GOLD analysis project Ga0172375, IMG submission 114537) | Freshwater microbial communities from Kabuno Bay, South-Kivu, Congo - kab_092012_11.1m | ecosystem: Environmental > Aquatic > Freshwater > Lake | place: Democratic Republic of the Congo...
AACGTCGGAAGCAGGCTCATGGATTGAGGTTGGAAAGAATCTCAAATCAGGAATATATTTCATCAGAGCAGAGGCGGGAGACAAGACTTTTTCAAAGAAATTTACCAGGTTGAAATAAAAAATGAGATGATCGCAAAAAAAAGGGGGCTTTAAGCCCCCTTTTTTATTTGAGAAAAATTCGGATTAATAGAACCATTCAGTGTAATTATCCGAATATTCGTATCCGTAAAACTCTCTGTTCAGGTCAGCCTCTTCTCCGCCTATGCCGTTTCCGTTTCCGTCAAGGAGCCAGTTTCTGTCTGAATTGTCAGTGATATCCTTTGAAACAACGATAAGCCCCTGATTGAAATTGTTCCAGTCAAAGTTTATAAGCGAATATTCGACTGCAGTTGAATCGGGATGTATTGAAAGCTCTCCGGGAACGTATATCGGACCGTATCCGAAATCAGCGTAGAACTTTATGTTTGCCGCAGTGAGGGTTGCAATGTCCATTGGTTCGGAGAATGAGACTGTCATGAAAGGTCCGCCCCAGGGCATGCTCACGTTCGACACTGACGGAGGCGTGTAATCATCTCCGCTGAATGAGTTTGTCATGAATCTTGAGCTGAAATCAGGTATTTCAGGCAGATAGTATGCATTCGGCGGAAGCGCCTCATGTCCGAAAGTATCCGTTATTTCAGCGCAGTTGACAGTAACCACATAGGTCTGTCTCTCCGCAAGGGAGTCTCCGCCGTCAACTCTGAAAAATGCGAAAGATCCGAAATAACCCATAAGTTCAAGGTCAATTTCGTCTCCATTGCTTTCTCTGACTAAAGAGACATTTTCGACAAGCGCTTCGGAATCAACATACTCGGTGAATGAGACGAAGATCCAGTCATCAACGTCTATGTCTCCTCCGTTGGGAGTGAGCGCATTAAGCACTGGATGGTCATGGTCTGCCCAGTCAAAAGATCCGCCGGTACTGAACTGCAGATAGATGTCGTCATAGGTGGCTCCGTCCTCTATTCCGTTTCCGTTTCCGTCAAGGAAGCAGCCTCCTGCAGAGACAAGCGCTCCGGAAATCTTTAAGGAGTAGGTTGCTCCGTCTGCAAACGTTGCGGTTATCTTTACTCTCTTGAAGTTCTTTTCATACGCCACAGTAGCGTCCTCTATGCTTCCGTCAGAATTGTTCTCCATAAGCTCAAAATTTGTCTCATTCACTACGCTTGAGGAGAGATAATCATTGAAGTAAACGTATATTATGCCCTCAACGTCTCCGGTGTCCCAGTCGGTATCCTGTATGTTTCCGAAGTTGTCCGGAGATGTGGCGTCTATATACATGGGAACCCTTCCGGTTGCCTGCGGCTCAAAGGCTGCGGAATAATCAATGCCGTCATACGGCGTAAATGTGCAGCCTGCCGATATCAGAAGAAGAGCGAAAATCAAAGGTATAAATCTTTTCATTGTTTCCTCCTAAAATTAAAATTTGACATTGGCTGAAATTGACCAATCTGTCAAATCCGTAAGGTTGGAGAATCCCATGAAGTCAAGCTTGACGTTCTTTGAAATTTCCCAGCCCATGCCGTATGAGAAGTATGTGTACCTGTCGAACTCGCTGTAGCTGTAATCCCAGTCTGTCCTGTCGGGGTTTGCGTCATTAAGGTATTCATAGACTGATCCGTCGCCGTAAGTGTAGATGTACGTTCCGGGGTTGAAGTCAAAGTATTTCTCAGACGAATAGCTGTTATACCATGAGAGGTTTGTTTCTGCTCCGAGCCTTCCGGTGATGGGTCCCCAGAAGTTGTACTCTATTCCCACGGGCAGATAGATGTATGTTGAAAGACTGTTGTAAACATACTCTGCAGAATAGCTGCCTGATTCATAGTATGTATAATCCATGCCGTCGTCAATGCCGTCTCCGTTGTTGTATGCCTCTTCAGTTGTATATGCATAGAGAGTGGTATCAATATAAGTGTCCTTTGACTGACCGAACCATGCTCCCATTGCGAAATGTGCCTTTTCGACTGCTTTTACAAACTTTCCGCCTATTCCCCATGACATGTATGTTTCGCCGAAAGTTGACGTTGAGTCTCCGATTGACTCCTGATAACGGTACTCATAGGTTGCATCGTCCACTATTCCGGGATAAACGTCATAGTAGTAATTCTCGTAAGAATCAATCCACGGCACTCTTGCGTAATTTGTGCTTGAGAAGTATCCGCCGAACTCGATGGAGTCAGTGTTGGTTGTGCGGTAGTATCCCTTGAGGCCGAGATTCCACATGAAACCGTTCTGTGTATAATTGTAATCATCAGTGTAGTATCCGGTTTCAAATATTGAGACTGCGGCATTCTCAGGGTCAAGGTCTTCAAAGAATGAATCATTCTCATGGTAGAGGTAATCATCCTTATAGAATCCGAGGTCCAGATTAAGGGCGAATTCCATCGCTCCCGAATTGAATGCTCCGACAAGAGAATAGATATTGTCTGTGTATGGATTTGAATCAGTGTAGTTGTACCACTCATTGTAGGTTCTTGTCAGATCTCCGGAAATCATGTTGGAATCACGCGTCTCGTCGACGTAAACCTCGTTGTAATCGTATGTGCCCCTGTAGTTTGTGTATGAGAATCCGGCCTTGACTCCCTCCGGCTTTCCGAATGCGAAAGCGAGATAATTCGTCGAATAATTGTATCCGTCAAATTCCCTGTCCGACCAGACGTCTGTTGTCAGCTCATCATACTGTTCATCTCCGTTGTTGTCATTGTATTCCGTATAGATGTTGTAGCTGCTGTCTGTTTCATCATATCCGTATGACTGAGAGAGAAATCCGAGATGGAGCATCTCCATCATGGAGCCCTTGAATCCTATCAGGTAGTTGCCGGAATATCCGTCAAAGATATCCTCAGACTGATAGTTGAAGTTCGACAGATTCGTGAATATGTTGAATCCGTCGACATAGGTCATCTCAGTCACTGCAAGTATCGCCTCAATGTTGTCATCAAGAAGACCCGCTGTGGAGAGGGTCCTGAATGATGCAAACTGGGCTGACACAGAGATGCAGAGAACAGAGAGAACAAGCAGAAATAGAACTCTCTTAAAAGTCATCCTTTCCTCCTTTGTTTTGATTTTCTTTTGATATACATTCAATAGATTTGTACAATTCCCAAATACCTCCTTTTTTTTATTATTTTATATCATAATAAAAATATGTCAAGATAAAAGAGGGGCGCTTCTGCGCCCCTCAGGCAACCAATCATTATTTTGAAATGAACAAAAACTTTCCTTTGACCTCATTCTCTCCTGATTTTATGAGGAAGAAGTAAACTCCGGAGGCTATGCCTGCTTTGCCTGCATCAAAGAGCGCCTCTTTCGTCGTTCCGGTGAAGGTCTTCTCCGATACTGTTCTTCCGCTCTTGTCTGCAATTATCAGAGTGACAGGCTCTGTAAGCGCCATTGAGAATGATGCGGAGAATATGCCGGACGTAATTGACGTTACGTCTGTCCTGAAAGAGTTCGGTTTTCCGCTCTTTGAAATCTCTTCAACCGGTGTCAGCTCCGAGACAAGAAGCACATTGTGTACAAGCTGCGCGAAATCTCCGGAGAGCCAGCCTGAGGTGACATAATCATCATTCGGCACTATGTTGAGACCGACCACTCCTCCGAGAATTCCGGGGAGGTTCCTGAATCCGAGAAGCCACTCGTTGTCGTCCCATCTTGCGACAGTATCCGCTCCTGAATTGAGCACAAGATAATCCCTGTAGTATGACGTCAGCGAGGAGACGTCTTCCATGAACTCATGACCGGAAACGTAGCTTCCGAGATTTGCATTTGCCGCATGTGTTGTTCCGTCGAGCGGAGAGAACGGGTTGTATGAAGGATTCATTATCTCTCCTCCGAGATAACTCCCGGTGGTATACCATGACCACCCGCATGTTATGACCCATTTTCCCGTTTTTACGTGTTCAAAGAGCGAATCTCCCATAAGAATATAATCAGCATAATCCCAATCAGGGTATGTCAATACAATGTCATAAATTGCCATATCGTTTTTAGAAGGAATGAAAAATCTTGCATCCATGTAATCAATGTTGCCGAAATCGGGATACTCCTCTATCTCTTTAATCATCTTGGGAGAAGATGGGTCTGCAACTGCCCAGAGCACGTTGGGAGAGCATCCGTATACCCAGTACATGTCTATGTTTTCAATGATTTCGGACATCGCGTTGTCATAGGCATATTCCGCAGTAAGCGTGGTGGCTATGACTCCGCCCTTTCCCATTCTGAATATTGAAAGACCTGCATTGAGAGAGTCTCCCGTTAAAAGCACATTGTAAGCATCTGCAGGCAGATTTGTAAGTCTTCCGTGCATCACACTGCCCCAATTAACAAGGTTGGTGGAATCTGCCGTGTAGAATTCATTCAAAAGAGGATGCCATGCACTCATTATCGTCGCAGTGTCAATCATCTGCTGAACCATTGAGAATCCTCCCGGCATAATCTGCCCCGCCCATGAGTATGAATCCCATGTCGCTCCGTTCAGCTGGAATATTCCGCCGTTGTTCATCCAGGTTTCAAGCATGGACCTGTTGTCCGTTATTGCAGTATAAAAGGCGTTTTCCTGCTGGCTTGCAAAGATTGCCTTCTGGAACTTTGAAAAATCGACTGTAGGCAGATCCAAAGAGGTGAAGTAATGAAATGCCACCCCGTTTCTGCAGAGAATATCCTCATTTGCATCAGATCCCCACGGAGCATAATCCTCAAAATATGCCACCCTTGTCTTTGCCAGGCCGAGGTCATACCTGTATGCAAAAGTGTCATTGAAAGTTGTAACCCAAAGGTCGTTTCCGTCAAAGGCAACTCCCTCTCCGATGTTTGTTGCTCCGTTTAATACAGGGAGGCTGTCTATTATCACGGGAGGGTCAACGGAGATGTTGAGATTCCACACCTTATCCGCAGTATCGTCAATGACCCAGAGAGTAGAATCCGCGTCGCAGAAGGCAATGTCCATTGGCCATCCGACAATGCCTGAAATGTGAATCGTGTCGATGATGTTGATCAAAGTATCTGTGACAAAAATATATCCTGCAGTAGACGCGATGAAAAGATTTTTACCGTCGCTTGTCACTCCCCTCGTTCCGGTTCCTCCGGGAGAGGCAATTGTAGCGAGAGAAGTTCCTGTGCCTGAAAGTTTTTCAATGGTTCCGTTTGTCCAGTTTGAAATGTAGAAATTTCCGTTCTGGATTCCTATTCCGAAGATGTTTCCGGTGTTGGGCATTATGAAGGAATCAAGAATTCCGTACATGTAATCAATCCTGTACATTACAGCCGGTTCCGGAAGCGAATTGACGAAATAAAAATACCTTCCGTCATACTCAAATCCGTTGGAGTTTATCCTGCCATAGTAAAGGGTGTCAATCACGGAGTCTGTGACTGCCGACCAATCCCGGCCCTGTGATACTTTATCCGGATATCCTCCGGATGAGGCGCCTGCCGCAATGAAAACAAAAACGGCGAATAAAAGAGACACAACCCTCTTCATATAACCTCCTTTTTATTCAGGCGGGACGGGAGATGCCGCCCGCCTGAAAGTTATGCGGACTATTTTTTATTACCAATTCCGATGTGCACTTTTCTGAATCTCGCAGGAGAAGAGCCGTGCGACATTTCTGCCCTCTGTCCGGGCTGCCCCTTTCCGCAGTTTATGACTCCCCAGAGGTCCCAATGGTTCTCATTGCATATTGCGTCGCACTTTCCCCAGAACTCCGGAGTGATGTCCTGATACGAGCAGTTCTTGAGCATCTTACCCATCTTTCCGTTCTTTATCTCATAGCCTATTTCGCAACCGAACTGGAAGTTGAGCCTCATCTGGTCTATTGACCATGACTTGTTTGTATCCATGAAGACTCCGCTCTTTGTGTCTCTAATCATGTCCTCAAACTCCCACTCACCCGGGGCAAGGGAGAGGTTTGCTATTCTTATAATCGGTATTGACGAGAATCCCTGCGAGCGCGAACATCCCCTTGAACGGCCGTCACCTATTTTATGAGCCAATTCCCTGTTTGTCATATATCCGGAGAGAATTCCGTTCTTGACGATGTCCCATCTCTGCGCCTTCACTCCGTCATCGTCGTATCCCTGCGTCGCAAGGCCCAGAGGCATTGTCGAATCCGCAAAGAGATTCACTATGTCAGAGCCGTATCTGAACTTTCTGTATTTTTCAAGGGTTGCAAAGGATGTTCCAGCATAATTCGCCTCATAGCCCAAGACCCTGTCAAGCTCGGAGGCATGCCCCACCGATTCGTGAATCTGAAGAACCATCTGCGACCCTCCGATTATTACGTCAGAGACCTTTTCGGGGCACTCCTCGGCTGTAAGCAGGGCTATCGCCTCCTCTCTCACCCTCTCGGCATTGTTCAAAAGCTCCATCTGTTCGATTATTTCGTAACCGCCTGTGTAATACTGGCCTCCGAATGATGCAGGATATGAGCGCACCTGCATGTCATTGTTTCCGACGGATGTGACCGAATATCCGGCTCCGCTTCTCATGAGGTCCTGCAGTATTTCGCTTCCCTGAGAGTTTACGAACCATTTCCTTATGTTCTGAAACGACATTTCAACTGTGGAGACCTTTATCTCAGGTTTCTTTCTCAGTATTTCGTCCAGTTTCAGCATTAAATCGAGCTTCTGTTCAAGCGGTATGCGGAATGGATTCTTCAGAGCAGGCGTGAACCAGTGGTCCTTATAAGAATCCTCCTTTGCCCACCTCACCTTTTCGGACTGCAGGGTGCTTGAAGCCTTAGCTATGAGAACAGCCTCTTTTGCGATTCTTTTTATCTCCTCGGCAGTCATTGTGTCGCTTGACGCGAATCCCCACGAACCCTTGTAAAGCACTCTTATTCCGAAACCGAGGGTCTGGGAATAATCGGCGTTCACCTTGCCGTTGCGCACGCTGAGGTCTTCGTTCTTTGTCTCTATAATCCTTATGTCGGCATAATCCGCCCCATAGTGCTTTGCCGTATCAATAGCCAAATTGCCAAGTTTAAACATTGTTCCTCCGCTGTTAAAACTCTGTTTTGCTTGTGAAGTGGAAATCCCTTATTTTCATTGCCGGAACAGAGAATCCTCCGCCGAACCCTCCGCTCTGCACGACCGTCTTATCTCCAACCATTTCGGCATTCATCAGGGCGTCCATTATTGACTGCGTAAACCTCAGGTTCTTGAGTCCGTGCTTCAAAACCCCGTTCTCAATGAGGAAGATTCCGTTTCTTGTCATTCCCGTTATCAAAGTCTTCATGGGGTCGAGAATGTTGACGTAATGGAACTGAGTCACGAGAATCCCCCTCCTCGTGCTCTTTATCATCTCCTCCGCTGTCGCATTGCCCTTTTCAACGTGCAGGTTTAGCGGCAGCGGTCCGTATTCGTCATCTGCTCCGAGCGAGTGGCCGTTGTTTTCCGTTTTGAGCATCTCGGCAACCTTTCTGTCGGTGGGTATCTCCCTGAAGGTTCCTTTGTCAATCAGAGTGAGCCTCTTCTTCGGATATCCCTCCATGTCAAAGGGTATTCCTCCTATTCCATCTATGAAGGGATCGTCATAGACTGTCACTTTAGGGTCTGCCACCCTCTCCCCCATCTTTCCGGAGAGGAATGTGCGTCCCTCTGCATACCTGAGTCCGTTGAAGACCGTGTATGAGAGGAAAGAAATTATGTCAGCCACTGCGGCGGGTTCAAGTATGACTGTGTATTTTCCGGCCTCGGCCGACTTCGGATTCTTCGACATCTTTGCCTTTTTTACGGCAACCTCTGCGTCGTGCATCACGTTCAGCTTCTTTATGCTTGTCTGTGAATCTTCAGACCATCCGGACGAATTTTTTGTCTGCGCGGTTATGGAAAATGTGGCGTTGGTATTCTCATTTATTGCGAAGAGCCCCTTTGAATTTGCTATTGCATAAAGCATTGCCGAGTTGGACATTATTCCGGCTGCCGACATCTTCTCCTTTATGCAGAGCTTTACTGCGGATTTCACAAGTTCCGCGCGCTCCTGCGGAGTAACCTCTTCGGTCGCTTTGTCATAGCCCTTGCATGTTTTGTACTCCTGAGCTTCAAACAGCGGGTAAATCTTCTTTCCCGTCTTCTGGTTTAAAGCTATCTGCTTTGCAGTTTCAAGAAATCTCTTTATGTTTTTCGGGTCAAGGGATGTGCCTGAAACTGCTCCGACTTTGTCTCCGTATACGCACCGTATTGAAAAGGTGTACCTTGAGGAATCAACGTTCTGCGTAATCTCGTTGTTGGAGAATCTGGTCAACGCCTCCTTCTCTCCGGCGATTGAAACAGTGGTCATGTCGGCGTCAGAGGCCTTTATGACCCTCTCTGTAAACTGCCTGATTTTGCCTTTTGTTAGCATAGTGACTCCTTATTGCAGATGTTTATTTATTCTTTCCAAAAAAACTCCGGCTGGCACAGCCCCCTCTCTCACTATCTCTATGCTGCCCCCTGCCACTTTCACAATTGTGGAGGGAACAATTCTCCGGCTGAGTTTGTTTATGACTTCTATTCCTTCAAAGGTCTTTTCCGCATCTCTCCTGTTTGTTATAAGGCTCTCTCCGGAAATGTTGAGAGATGTTGCGGCCAAAGGTTTTCCGATTTTTTTGATAATCTCGAGAATGTCGCTCTTCTCAGGCATTCTGAACGAAGCCATGCCGTCCTTCAAAAGAAGCGGGTTTATCCTTCTCTTCGGACGGGCAATGACCGTTATTTTTCCCGGAAGAAACTCGTCTGCTATCGCACTGATGATTTTTGCGGCCGGAAAAAAATCAAAGAGCATCTCTTTGGAAGAGAAGAAGAGAGAGAACGGCTTCTCTCTGCTCCTGCCCTTCATAATGAATATTTTCTCAATAGAGGATGCATTGTCAAAGACCGCGCCGATTCCGTTTACCGTGTCAGTTGAAAATGCGGCTATGCTTCCCTGTTTTATCCTTGAAGCTATAATGTCAAGACTGGTTCCAGCCATCTCTCATCTTCTTCAGTTTCTCTTCCAGAAATTTGTCTTCCGAAGAGAGCATTTCTGCCGCGAATATGGCCGCATTCTTTGCTCCGGCCTTTCCTATCGTAAAGACTGCCACCGGAATTCCGGCAGGCATCATAACCGATGCATACAGGGAGTCGACTCCGCCAAGAGGAGAAGAATCGAGCGGAACGGCAAGAACCGGAAGAGTCGTGTGAGAGGCAACTACGCCTGCAAGGTGAGCCGCATAGCCTGCGCCGCATATTATCGCCCTGTAACCGTTCTCCCTCGCCTTAGAGGAGAAGTCCTGTACTTTGCCGGGATTTCTGTGCGCAGACATTACAAAGACGTCGAAGGGTATGCCGAAGTCCTTAAGCGCGGACTCTGCGGATGACATTGCCTCCCTGTCAGAGTCGGATCCCATCAGTATCGCAATTTTAAAAGCCATCATTCCTCCAGAGAATTTATGTATTCTATGATCAGATACTTGTCTTCGTCATTTGACATATCAAGAGTGTCGCTTATGTCCGTAATCTTCTTCAACACAGAATATGCATACTCAAAGCTGTCGAGGCGGACCTCGGCAGTTAAGCCGAGCTTATGAATGGTGTTGGATTTAACGGCATCCCTCACCGCATAGAGAGGAAAGGATGAGTATTTGGAGACGAAAACCCTGTAATCCCTTGAGACTGACTCGGGTTCATCCCTGAAATACATCACAGAGACAAGAATGGAAAAACTGTTTCCGCTCTCCATCCCTCTTGACAGGTCGAGATAGCATTTTGCCGAATCCCTCTCCCCGAAAGCGAGAAACGTGTATGAAAGACCGCCTGCTATGTCAAGAGAATCGGGGAAGGAGGAAAAATCCTTTTTGAATTTTGCATGCGCTTTGGAAAAATCACCCTCTTTTACGTAGGTCCACCCGTCCTCAGAGAGGGGGTCAAGCATGGAGCAGGATGCCAGCAAAGCCAGCACAATGAGAATCAGAAAAGCTTTGTTATTTTCCATAGCATTTTTTCCGATTTCAAAAAGTAAACACCGGCAGGGAATCCGTCGAATGAGACTGATTCGCCATCGACTCTTTTTATGAGTCTTCCGCTCTTGTCGAAGAGCATTGCTCCTCCGGCCGGTATTTCGAGAGAGGATTTGCTCAGAAGAATGCTTCTTCCGTCGAAATCATCATCCAGAGTCTTTACGGAGTACGGGTATTCGACAATTCTGCAGACTGCGGCCTTTTCAGAGTAAAATTCTATCCTGTCTTCGTACCTCTTCGCCTCAGCCTCTCTCTCATTGAAGAATATCCTTGTTTTTTCTGCATTTTCCGTATTTATGACGAATTTTATTTCTACATCGGATTTCTGTATTATTTTATTTCCGTCGAAAAGCACAGCAAAGGGTTTGTCCGAAAACATCTGTAGCTCTCCGTGATAAACCACGCTTGCAGGGTCGGATATTGTGCGCAGGGCAAAATCCCTTCTGAACGAGTACTCTTCCTGATCTTTATGTCCGTATGCGGTAACCGTATAGAGGCCCGATTTCTCCGCAGAAAACTCGGCTGTTATTATTCTGCCGCTCTTCGAGTAGTTCAGTTCTTCATTCACAAGAAGAGAGGAGAGAACCAGAGAGTCAAGGGAGAATGTGTCATTAAGGATTATCATTGAAAAGAAGAGTATGTTTGACGCAACGTCGAAATCGACCGACTTTATGGCAACCGGCTGAGAGAAGAGTGATTCGCTCTTCGGGTATCCCCAGCCGTATTCGTCGTCATATCCGGCGCTTCCCAAATCAATAGATGCGTCTATCATCAGAGAAGTTATCTCGCTTACGGTCGAGTATCCGAGGGAATACATGAGCCCTGCAAGGGCGCTCAGGTGGGGCGTTGAGAATGAAGTGCCTTCCACAAAGTACAGGTAAAACTCATTTACGTCAGCGCCGCTGTCGGTCTGGGCAGGCATCGGGGCGAGTATTCCTCCCTCATCGTCCCCGTCTCCGTTTATGTCCTGATAGACGACTCCTCCGGGAGCGACAAAATCAAGGTTTGTTCCGTACTGAGAGTAATACGTTCTGTCAAAATAATAATCAACGGCACCTACGGATATCGCCTCTTCGAATCCGGCCGGATAGGAGAGCATGGAGACTCCGTCGTTTCCGGATGCTGCCAGAACCATGACGTTACTGTTGCGTGCATCTATGATGGCAGAGTGGAGAATGTCCCATCCGTTGGAGTCTCCCGGTTCGCCTCCGAGAGAGAGGTTCAACACCCTGCATCCGTTTGAGACTCCGTATTCTATGGCGTCAAGTATGTCTGTCAGGTTGCCTGAGCCTGTTTCGTCAAGGACCCTCAGGGGCATGATGGATGCCTCCATGATTATTCCGGATGTCGCGAGAGCATTGTTTATTGATGAGGCAATTACGCTCGTCACTGCAGTTCCGTGTCCGTTCATGTCATTGGGGTGTGTATCTCCGGATACGAAATCGTACCCCTGCACGAAGTTTATGTTGGCAAAATCCGAATACATCTCATAATTTCCGGTTGAAGAGACCACGAGGTCTGCCTCTGAGGCAGGTATGGGGTAATCCTCAAAGGAGATTCCGGTATCCAAAACACCGATTATGACAGACCTGCTTCCCAAAACTCCCCTGTCGAGAAGATAGGAGATGTTGTAATGGTCGGCATTCAATGACCATTGGTATGAAAAGTATGTGTCATTCGGCGTATACATGGCATGAAGCCTCGGCTCAGGATAAATCTTCGATGCATCCGGATACTCAGTCTTTAAGCTTTCAAAATCCGAATCTGCCACAAGGAACTTGTACTTTGCATTTGATTTGATAAATCCCCGGGCTTTTTTCTGCGGAAGTTCGCCTTTGAACTCCACTATGAATCTCTCCGCCGAGAGGGAGATGAAGATAATTGTTATAAGAGAAAAAAGAATCTTTCTCATAATAAAAAATATTATCACAAAAAGATGAATAATTCAATAAGGCAGGAGAGTCAAAGCCTACATTACAAGAATGCTCTTTGAGTAAGGCTCTCCTTCAACTTTTCCCTTTATGAAATATATTCCGCTCTTTGTCTTTCCCTTCAGGCAGTTTCTGCCGTTAGAGAGAGGCAGAACGTTTCTGCCGGTTACATCGGCAAGGAAGCAGTCCTCCATTCCGGATATATAGAGCATTCCGTCGCAGTAAACTGCGGCCGGAGATTTTGAAACAGGCTCTGTAATTGAGGGAATATTTTTCTCTCTCGACTCTGAAGTTCCGTCCCAGGTAAGAGGCTGGAACCAGAGGTTTGAGGTAAAATACTGCATGTATGTGTAGAAGAGAACAGATGCTATGTCGGAATAATATATTTTCTCTATGCAATAACCGAAGAAGAGCGTTCTGTGCATTATTCCCTGATGGGAAATTGCCACCAGATTGTTTGCCTTTGTCTTTGTGGATATGAAATAGTATGTCGAATCAACGTGCGTCCCCCTGAGGTACGGCCTGATGTTGTCAACGTTCGACCCGACCGTCGGAGCGTACAAAGAACAAACCTTTGTTGCAGCATGTCCGTAATAGTATCCATCTGCATTTGCATAGTAGACTCTCGAATCAAGAGTGCTTCCGATATAATCTACCCTTAATCTGAGAGACATGAATGTATTCTCCGAGAGTATGTTGGTCTGCACCCCCAGCGAGCAGATGTCCTGAGCCAGATTCTCTCCGGAGAGTATGAAATTTCCTCCGTATGAAAGGTAGACTGAGAGATTCACGGTGTCTGTGGCAGTCAAAGAGGATGTAGAGTCAACGCCGGTGAACCAAATAAGGTACGTGTATTTCATCAGTTCTGTCCAGGAAGGTCCGTTTGCATTAACCGGAACGGTCTTTCTGACGTAATCAATTCCGAGGTTTGTCAACGCAGCCCTTAGAGTGTCATCATCGTTTCCGATAGGCAGCCTGTCATCCTTCACAAGAAGGGTGTTTCCTATGCCGAACCACGCGAGAATGTCCTTAAGGTAGGAAAGCCTTATAAGCTGATTGTCTATTGAATCGGGAAGCGAGTTGGGAAGAGTGTGCGGGTCTGCAAATGCTCCGAATGCGACCGACTGCATTATTGTCTTTCCCGGGAAGTAGTATGCCTTTGTCTCAGGCGGAGTGTATGCAGATGTCGTCGACTTGTAGAGTTTTCCCTGATAGGAGTAATTAAGGAGGGATTTGTAGTAGATTTTTGTGAGAATCAGTTTCGGGCCTATCACGTCAACGGATGAATCGACTGCCGTATAGGCAGGGTAGACGAATTTGTAGAGGCGGTAGAACGGGTCTGTAGTGTCAGTGGTGTCGGTTACAAGAGTGTCATATCCAGCATAGCCGGTTCCTCCGTTGTCGAGGCAGTAATTGTTGAAATAATCCTCAATGAAGGCAGGATAGTTCTGCGACAGAAAATAGGGCACATTGTTTCCTTCAAAGAATATGCATCCTCCCGAATCAAGGTACGCCTTCATCAGCGCAATGTCCGCAGCCTTGACATTGTCGGGAGTTCCGTTTCCCATTACAAGAAATACTGCGGCATACTGAAGGTACCCGGAAATGGAGGTGGGCAGGGATACAGACTTTATAAGATTTGAATCTGTCTTGAATCCGAGGTAATTGAATGCCTTTTCAAAATTGTATTCATATCCGATTTTCTGCTGTGAATTGTCAGGATTTGTGAATGTCCTGCCGTTGTCTCCGTCAAAGAGAAGAATTCTCATGCCATTGAAGTTTTGAGCAGTGAGAAGAAGAGCCGAAAATACCAATACCAAAAGAATCATCTTTTTCATAATACCTCCAAATTCTGAAATTATTTTACCAAAACAGAAAAATATAGTCAATATAAATAAAAAGGGCGCCGAAAGCGCCCTTTTTATCGTTAAAGACTCGATATTTCAGAGTTTGCCGAGAACAAGTTTCACAAGTCGCGGAAGAATGAGCCCCATTGATTCAGGATTGTAAATATATGCGTGTTCAAGGGGCTGTCCTGTCATGAAGACAATGCCTGCTCCGTGAGAATATACTACAAGAGTCGGCTCGTCCGAATCGGAGCCGTTCATAAGCACGTTGGCTCCTTCCGGCATAAGGGTGAAATACTCATGGCTTGCGTAGTTGTTGTAAAGTTCGGTGAGAGTTATGCCGTCAAACATCTTGTGATCCGGCTGCATTATAGTATTGTAATACTCATAGAGAAGATTTATCTCTATTCCGCCGGGAAGCTCTATTCCTGCTGTTTTTATATCTCCGTACGCCCATCCGTTGTCGCACACTTCCCAAAGAACCGTTCCTCCGGAATAAACAAAATCATTTATTTTGCTGTTGTCCGCGCCGAGGACATCGTAGAATGTTTGCGCCTGGTCATTGGCTATTATGAGAAGGTCTGTGTACGGATTGAGTCCGAATCCTGATATTTCGTCCGATGTCACGAACTCATACTGGTTCTCTCCGTCACCCTCTGTAAATCCCTCTGCGTTAAGCATGTCCTGCATAGATGTGGTTCCCCACGGAAGTCCGTCCTGAAAAATCACAATGTGGCTTGCCGCGTTTGCTCCGGCATAGTCAAGCTCTATGTTAAGGTCGTTCTTTCCGCCCTTACCGGTGAAGAGAAGAACACCCTGCGCATTGTAAGCGTATGCCATCACAACGTCAATGAATCCCCAGTGCGTTAGAGATATTTCCTCCGTTATCTCCTCAACCTCTTCTTCGCTGACATTATCCCCGTTTGCATAAGAGACAATCAGCTTGTCTATCTGGCTGAGATACTCGGAAGGAATTGTTATCTTTACCGTGTTGTATCCTATAAGTGAGCATGAGCTCAGAAGAAGGAGCAAGACGGAAAAGAATACGAGAGCTTTTTTCATAGGGCCTCCTTTTTATCAAAACAATACCATGGGAGAGTTTAATAGTCAATATTTAAAGAAAGAGGAAAATGAGAGTCTCTGTTGAATTTTTTCCCCGATGAATTATAATATTTTCATGGGTAATGAGACAGCAAATTTCATAAGAAACATTCCGAAGGCTGAGCTTCATCTCCACATTGAGGGCACCCTTGAGAGTGAGATGATGCTCTCTCTTGCCGGGAGAAACAACATAGAGCTGAAGTACAAAGATGCGGAAGAGGCAAGGAGGGCGTACAATTTTAAAAGCCTGCAGGAGTTCCTTGACATTTACTATGAGGGAGCGCGAGTCCTTCTCAGGGAGGAGGATTTCTATGACCTTACGTCCGCATACCTTTTGAAGGCAAAAGAGGAGAACATAGTCCATGCGGAGATATTCTTTGACCCGCAGACTCACACGTCGCGCGGAGTGAAATTTGCAGCCGCAATAACGGGCATAAGAAACGGACTTGTCGAGGGGGAGAGAAAATGGGGAATAAGCTCAAAGATAATAATGTCATACCTGAGGCATCTTGATGAGAGAGATGCGTATAAAACGCTTGAAGAGGCTCTGAAGTACAGAGAGTGGATAACCGCAGTGGGGCTCGATTCGAGCGAAGTCGGCCATCCTCCATCGAAATTCAGGGGAGTCTTTGAGAGGTCGGCAAAGGAGGGATTCCTTGCTGTCGCACATGCTGGAGAGGAGGGACCGTTGGAGTATGTGAAGGAGGCAATGGAAATTCTTAAAATAGCAAGAATAGACCACGGAAATGCGGCTCATAAAGACAAAGAAATGCTTGAAAAACTTTCAGAGATGAGGATGCCTCTAACCCTTTGCCCGCTTTCAAACCTGAAGCTCGGTGTCGTTAAGAGCCTGAAAGAGCACCCCCTGAAAGTGTTTTTGGATGCAGGAGTTGTTGCAACCGTCAATTCGGACGACCCTGCCTACTTCGGAGGGTACCTGAACGACAACTACATAGCAGTGGCAGAAGCTCTTTCGCTGAACGAGTCTCATATCAAAAGGCTCGCAATGAATTCAATAGAGGCGAGCTTCCTCTCAAAAGCAGAGAAAGAAGCTCTTCTTCAAAGAATCAACTGACGCCTAAATTCCTATCCGTATTCCGAATGCGAATTCCCTCGGCGTTGTGTAATTGTTCGGATTGTACGCAGCGTCATAGTACATTCCGAGAGTAAAATTGCAGTTCTCCTCAGAGGAGACGATTCCGTCCCTGTTTAAATCCTTTCTTACGTCATATCCTCCGTCTCCGATTCTGTACTCGCTGAAAGTGTCAGGGTCAAAATCCTCAGTCCAGTCCCTGTCAGGTTCAAGAGTATTTGAATAGACGTCGAGTACCGTCATTGCATTGAAGAGGTTTGAAACGTTCAGGTAAATCTCTGCCCTGCGGTTTTCAAATGATATTTCCTTGACCAAAGCCATGTCCGCGAGATAAAGATTCGGAAGTATGTAATAATTGGCATCTCCCCTGTCGGCAGGCATGCCTGAGCGGAACTGGTGGTTTAATGAGAGTATGAGGTCATCCTTGTCGTCGGAGGAGAGGGGCAGTTTGAATGAATGCAGGATGTTGATTTTGTGTTTTGACAGATAATCCGGGCCGAATGATCTTGAATAGCCCAAAGAATCAAGAGATTCGTTCGCCGTAGTGTAAGTGTAATTTGCCTCAATGTCAAAATGGCGGCTTTTTACCCCGCAGAGAAATTCAAACCCTTTTCCGTAAAGGCTCCCGTTCGCGCTGTATATCCGATATGAGACCGGAACCGTCTCTATTCTTACAAGGTTCACAAGATTCTGAATCTCCCTGTAATATATGCTTGAAGAGAGATATATCCCTGAGGGAAGGTCGAATGAAACACCGAAATCATAGAGGTCTGATGACGGCTGATTTAAATGCGGGTCCCCTCTTGTCTCTGATGACGTGAACGCCTCATTGACATTGGCGAAGAGATATGTTTCATCAACCTGCTGAATAGCCTTTTCGGCAGAGAACCGCATTGAAGAATATTCGTTTATCATGCTGCGAATGGAGAATCTGTATGAAAAAAGCATACTATTCGATTTTCCGGCGAGAGAGTCGGAGAGGAGAACTCCGCTCCTTGCAACAAAATCAGCCTTTGCATTCATGTCCAGAAGAACTCCGTTTCTTTCAAAACAGTCCCTTAAGTATCCGTATCCGAAGAGAGAGGATGTTGAATATGTGTCATTGAAATAATACATATCCCACGGAAGGTATATCTTTCTCTGCGAATAGTCTCTCTGCTTCACTCCTGCTCCGGCAGTGAGTCTGTTGTTTTCGGGAAGCGGCATTGAATAATCAATGCTTGCGGAGTTTGAAAGAATCTCCTTCTCAATGTAATTGCCGTCATATCCATACTCATATCCATAAAGAGTCATGTACGGATAGTCATTGTAAAGGGAAAGAGTCTCTGGCTCAAGTTTCATGAAATCATCATACTCAAACAGACTGAAAGGGTCGAGAAGAGCATCAAGTGGAGATCCTGTATCCGGATAGAGAGTGTCTGAAGTGCCGTCGCCGTGTATGACGACAATCTCCTCTGTGTGAGACGGGGCAGTCTTGTCATGAGTATATCCGCTCGACAAAGTCAGGTTCAGTGACTTCGAATTCTTTAAAAGAATTGTTGAAATTGCCCTGAAATAGTATCCGCTCCTTAATGATGAAACATAATCGTCCTCATGATACTTATAGGTTGAACCGTACTTTTCGGCATTCTCGGAGAAGAGGCAGAGAGAGGCGTTTACGAGAATGTTTTCGGCAGGATTGCTCTTTAAAAAGAGGGATGCTGAATAGTCCCTTCCCGCAGTGTGGGGAGGTGTCTTTTCAATCTTATCAAAGTATGCATCAGTAAACCGGTTTGCTATTACAGTATCAAGAACAACTCTCTCTTTTACGATTCTGAAAATCTCTTCAGCCTCGCCAAGCGTATCCAATGTATCATACTCAACAGAGAATATCGGAATAGAATCCTCGCTCCATCTCATAGTCTGAGAGGTTGAGTCAAGCTTTCTTGAGTCATTTACAAAATAATCCTTAAACGTGTATTCAAAGGCATAGTCCTCAGAATCAATGTCGGAGTAAACGTTTGACGGCCTCTTCATGAAGAGAAGGGATTTCTCTTCAAATGATGAAAGATTTACGTTCAATCCGTAGGAGGTTTTGCTTCCTGCCGAATTCTGATACGACAGGGAGAGTTTTCTAAAATCGCTCCCATAGTCCGGCAATGCGGAAGGAAATATCTCCAGCTCTGCATTAAAACCGCCCTTATTGAAGGTATCATCAGTCAGGAAATCCGCTCTTCCGCTCAGATTGTCGGAGAATGAGTTTGAGTATCCGGAAGCAGAGTAAACGAGTCTGTCATAATCGGACAGACCCAGCTCTCTTGAGAAGGGAACTGATGCGGAGTTGATTGAATAGACAAGAAAATTATCCCTTCCGGTTCTTGAATATTTTCCAGATGCGTTTCCCGGCAGAGTGTTTAGGGCATCGGAGACAGTCATTCGGGGTAAGAGCCTGAGCTGGGAAGAATCCCTGTAATATCTCGTATAGGAAGAGTAGATGTCAACGTTTGCGCGCCTCATCCTCACGGTGACAAACCCGGAAGAAGTCTCTTCGGAAAATGTTTCCTTAGCATATCCGTCCTTCGAAAAAGTGAGAACAACATCGCCTGAATCGGGAGTTTCGGCCTCAAAATATCCGTTTATGTCGCTTATTGAGAGAATCTTGCCGTTTGATCTCACTTCGACACCGCGAAGAGGAAGGTCTTTCTGCGAATCAAAGACAAATCCCGTAACGTCAGAAAAGAGAGGCAGAGATGAGGCAAGCGATAAGAGAAGAATGAATTCCAAAACCCTTTTTCCCATAACAACTCCTTTTTCAGAGATTAATACATATTCTCTTAAATGTCAATGAGTGGCATCTCTTCCGTGTGCTCCCGCAATTCTCTTTTGTAAACAATTGTCTCATCCCTTTTTAACGCACTCTGCGCGTAAACTTCAATTTTTTGGTGTGTTAACAAAAGGCATGATTTATGATTGGTTACTCTTCTCAAACAGGAGGTTTTTATGAAAAAAATTCTTTCCGTGCTTCTGATTTCGGTTCTTGCCCTCTCTATGGCTGCGGACATTGTAAAGGCGGGAGAGTGTTCAAGGCCTTCGTCATCCCTTGATGACTGCATGAAGGCTACCTCATCTTACGTCAATTATTCCAATTCTTCCTGCAACGGACCCTGCACCGCAAAGTCCCTGAGAAAGGGATCCAAGATGGAGATGGCGACAGGGCTGATAATCGTGACTGCAATCTACACGATTCTCGGTCTCAGCGTAAGGGGATGACTCTTTGAGGGGCGCCTATAGCGCCCCCCTCTTTCGGGAGTTTTGAACCTGCCGGAAAGATGAATTCTATTGACATTAATTCCCGGCCATATATTCTTTAATACATGAAAAAAGTACTTCTTGTCTCTCTCGGCTCATACGGAGACCTCTTCCCCTTTATTGAAACCGCAAAGGAACTGAGAAAGAGAAAGACGGATTCGATAATTGTCGCATCCGAAGGTTTCAGAGAGGCTGTCGAAGGAGAGGGAATAGAATTCTGCGGACTCAAGATAGACATAGCGGATGTTCTGAACA
>Ga0172375_10004912_pt1 | contig 19516 bp, 10 predicted proteins | sample LakKiv1m_FD_114537 | JGI IMG/M metagenome (GOLD analysis project Ga0172375, IMG submission 114537) | Freshwater microbial communities from Kabuno Bay, South-Kivu, Congo - kab_092012_11.1m | ecosystem: Environmental > Aquatic > Freshwater > Lake | place: Democratic Republic of the Congo...
CGGGCGGCCATGTCCTCGACGAAGGCGCCGATGGGCTTGTCGGTGAACGGCATGGGATGGTATGCCTCTCTCCTGCGCTGGCCCGGACAGGCCCTGCCCCTGGCTCAACAGGGCGTGAACACGACCGCCAGGACGCGGGCCTCGGCCCCGGGGGCCGCGTGCACATCGTGGGGCACGATGGAGTCGTAGTAGAGGCTGTCGCCGGCGCCGAGAACATAGGTCTCCTTGCCGTAGGCGACCTCGAGGCGGCCCTCGAGCACGTAGAGGAACTCCTCGCCCTCGTGGCTGCTCAGGAGGGCGCCTGGCGCCGGGGCCGGATGCGCGTCCACCAGGAACGGCTCCATGTGCCGGTCCTGCTTGCTCGCGGCCAGGGCGTGCACCTCGACGCCCGTCGCCTTGCCGCCGCTGAGGCGCACGGTCCGGTGGGCCTCCCCGGCACGCACCAGGGCCGGGCCCGGCTGGGGAACGTCGTCCAGCAGCGTGCCCAGGCGGACGCCCAGCCCGCGGGCAATCTTCAGCAATGGGGCCAGCGACGCGGGGGTCCCACCCTCCTCGATCTGGGCGACCTGCGTCGACTTCAGCCCCCCGCGCTCCGCCACTTGCTCCACGGACAACTGCCGGGCCTCGCGGAGCTGGCGGATGCGTTCGGCGACAAGATTCTGTGGGGCCATGGGCACACCTCGTTCTCTGGGAAGCGCACAGTATAGCGGCCTCGGCGATGGCCGCAAGGACTGCCGCGCAGAAGCCGCTCCCACGGAGCCGCCTCCGACCGCCCAGGCGCCCGGGGCCGGCGCGGCCCCACGGCGCCCGTGGGCCCCGCGGCCACCGCCCGGCAGCCGGCCGGACGGGCTCTGCCAGGAGGTCCTGATGCGGTCGGCTGGCACACCCGCGCGCGGTAGGCTCGAACGGATCCTGCCGGAATTCCCGTTGACCGACGTCCCTGCCGGCGTCGCGCACTACCGGGATGTGCTCGGGTTCACGGTCAGCTACTGGGCTTGGACGCGACGCCTCTGCGGTCCCCTGGCTGGCCCGCTGGCGTCAGCGCAGGGCTCCAGGTGCCTGCTTGACGACCTGCCGAGGTGTGGGTCGTCATTTCCGCCCGCCGGTACTAGCTTGTGGGTATGTCCGCGAGGCCACAGCCAACCGCCCAGCGCGTTGCCGAGTTCGTCCGCGAGCACGGGCTGCTCGCCGGTGTCCGGCGCCTGCGGGTCGGCTTCAGCGGCGGCGCCGACAGCACGGCGCTGCTGGTGCTGTTGCGGGGTCTCCATCCCGCGATCGAGGCCGTGCATCTCCACCACGGCCTCCGGGGCCCGGACGCCGACGCCGATGCCCGGTGGTGTGAAGAGTTCTGCGCCGTCCGCGGGGTCCCGTTCGCCTCGGCCCGGCTGGACGTGCCGGGCCACCGGAGGGCCGGGGAAAGCACCGAGGAGGCCGCTCGGCGCCTGCGCCTGGAACACTGGGCTGCCACCACCCCTGCCGGCGACGCCGTGGCCCTCGGCCACCACCTCGACGACTGCCTCGAGGACCTGCTGCTCCGCCTGACCCGTGGCGCCAACACGGGCGGTCTGACCGCCCTGCGACCCTTCGCCGAGATCTGCGGTGTCCGCATCGTGCGGCCTCTGCTCTGCCTGCGGCGGGCCCACATCGAGCAGTTCCTCGCCGAGCAGGGCATCCGCGACTGGCGTTGCGATGCCAGCAACGCGGACCCCGTCCACCGCCGCAATGCCGTCCGGCACCAGTGGCTGCCGCTGCTGCGGCACACCGTAGGCCACGACCTGGGCCTGGTGCGCAGCCTCGAGGCCCTGCGCGAGGACGCAGACTGCCTCTCCGAGCTGGCCCTCGGCCACCTTGACGCGGTTCACGACCTGGTTGCCCTGCGGCGCCTTCATCCGGCCCTGTTGCCGCGGGTCCTGCGCGGGTGGCTGCGCCAGGAGACGGGCCGGGACTGGGTCGTCCCCCGCCAGGCCGTCCTGCGCCTGCGCCATGAACTCGGCCGGCCCTTCCGGTGCCCGCGCCGCGTTCCTCTCGGCCAGGATCGCTATGCCGAGCTCAGCCCCGACGGTCTGCGCCTGCTCGGCGACTGGCCTGCGGTCGAGCCCCGGCGCTGGGACTGGCGCCGGTGCCCGCGGCTCGAGTTGCCCGAGGTCCGGGTTGCGCTCACCGCACACATCGAGACCCCTGACGGCCCAGTGGCCACCCCGCGGGACCGCCTCACGGAGCTCTTCTCTGTCGCCGCCCTCGAGGACACCCTCGAGGTCCGCGCCTGGCAGCCGGGGGACCGCCTGGTGCCCTTTGGTCGCCGGCGCCCGGTGAAGCTTCAGGACCTGTTCGGCAAGGCCCGCGTCCCTTGCGACCAGCGACCTGCCGTGCCGGTCGTGCTCTGCGGCGGGCAGATCCTCTGGGTGCCAGGCGTGCGGCGGGCTGAATTCGGCCGGGTCTCGCCGCATGGGGGTGCCGTCCGCCTACGGCTGCACCGGGCTGAGCTCTGAGCCGCGCCCGTGGGGTGCCTTGGCCCGTGCGCGTGCGGCTGCCCCCGATCCGTCGGATCTGCCGGATCCGCCCGATCACCCTCCCTCGGCGTCCGCGCGAGCGCGGGCGAACGCGGCGCGCTGGTCTATAGTATAGGAAGATCCGCGTGTGCCATCCCGCGGTCCACCGGGGCCCGCCGTTGACGCCGATGCGCCGGATGAGGCCATGCCCCTGAATAAGCGCCGCATGGGCCGCGTCTAATCCCTCGGAACGGCCAGAGTGCCGGTACCAAGGCGGGTGCAGACGACCCCGCCGCGGGACCCGCCGAGCCGGGTCCAGAAGCAGAAAGGTGACGACCATGAAAGCACAGATGCTGAACCCTACTGGACGGCTGGCTGCATGGCTGTCGGGCATCGCTCTCGCTATGGTCGTCGTCAGCCGGGCGGCGGACCCGTCTCCGGCCTGGCCACGGCGCGGCGAGGCGGCGCCCTACAAGGTGGCGTTGCACGAGCCCGCCGTGGAGTCCTTTGACCAGGAGTGGATCAAGGCCCGCGCCGCGGTGACCGTGACGCGGAACGATGGCGATCCCATCTTCGGCGCCATCTGGTTCGGCCTGCGCCTCAGCCTCAATGCCGACAAGACCCTCGGCCGAGTGACCACCTTCCGCCTCGACCAGATGCGCTTCCCCGAAGGCGTCGTCGTCGAGCGCGCCGCCGTGGACCGCGCCCTGGGGAACAACCTCGTCAACGCCGATCTCGAGATGGCTCCCCTGCTGGCTAGCTTCGAGCGCGAACGCGCGGCCGCCGAAGCCGCCGCTGCCGGCAGCCAGGCGGTCCCCGATATCCTCTACACCACGGTCCCCGTGGCCCTCGTGCGCCTCGACGGTGAGGCGGAACTCAAAGACATCCCCGACAGTGACCTGCTGGCGGTGGTCAACAGCAATACCCCCATCTTCCTGCAGAAGGGCAGCACCACCTGGTTCATGACGGTGCAGGGCCGCTGGTTGTCCGCCCCGGCTGTCGAGGGCCCCTGGCAGGACGTCCAGGGCGTTCCCGAGTCCGTCCGCAAGGCCATGGGCGAGGCGCCCGGTACCCCCGTGCCAGTCCAGCGGCCCCTGATCGTGGTCGTCACCCGGGCTACGGAAGTCATTGCCGTGGATGGCGAACCGCGCTACAGCGTGATTCCTGGCACGGATCTGCTCTACGTCAACAACACCGACGCTGACCTGTTCCTCGATATCGCCGGCCAGAAACACTACGTGCTCCTGGCCGGGCGCTGGTTCGCCACGGCCAACCTCGAGAAGGGCCCGTGGGAAGTGGTGCCCGGCGACCGCCTGCCCCAAGGCTTCGCCGCCATCCCGCCCGGTTCTCCCAAGTATGGGGTCCTTGCCCACGTGCCCGGGACGGGCGTGGCTCAGGAGGCCGTCCAGGACGCCGCCGTCCCCCAGGCACAGAAGCTCACCCGCGGGGCCTTGAACCTGACCGTCGAGTACGAGGGCGATCCCGAATTCGTCCAGGCTGGACAGACGACGGTCTACTACGCCGTGAACACTCCCTACTCCGTCGTCCGCGTCGACCCGTACTACTACCTCTGTCACGGCGGCGCCTGGTACTACGGCGCCGCGGCCTGGGGTCCCTGGAGCGTCTGCGTCAGCGTGCCCGGGGTCATCTACACCATCCCTCCTGCCTGTCCCGTGTACCCCGTGACCTATGTGCGCGTGTACGACTGGACCCCGGACTACGTCTGGTTCGGGTTCACCTCGGGCTACCTCGGCTGGTACGTGGGCGGCTCGGCCCTGGTGTTTGGCTTCGCCTACTACGACGACGCCTGGTGGCACCATCACTACCCCTACCACGGCCACTACTACCAGGACTACCACCATGACTACCACTGCGGCTCCTACCCGCACCATGGCTGGCACCGCGCCGAGGCGGGCTATCCCGGTCCCCATGGCTGGGGCCGGGACCGCGAGGACTGGCATGATCCCAAGCTCGCCGCCGGTCCCGCAGAACGGGCCGCCGGCTATGCACGGAATCGGCCCGGACCCGAGGTCCACCAGTTCGCCGGGAACCAGCCCCGCGGCGGCGCTGGCGATGGCCAGCCCGGGCGCTCCTTCGCGGCCCCGAACCGCTACGACGGGGGCCCTGGATCCGTCGTCGCCGGGAAAGTCCGCGGCAGCAGCCCCGCCGCCATGGCCAGCGCCGGCCGGCCCGAACGCGTGTTCCAGCGCGGCAACGACCCCCGCGGCCCGGACGCGGGCAGCCGCGCCGCGGTCCGGCGAGAGCGCGACGCCATGGACGCGCCGGTCGACCAGAATGGCAAGCCGCCTGCCGGACCGGGTCCGGATCGCGCCGGGACATGGAACGGCGGCGCCCGCGCGGACCGTGGGGACCGCCCTGCGGGGGTGACCCCAGGCCCGGCTGAGGCCGGCCGCACGGTGACCCCCAAGCCGGTGACCCCTGGCCCCTCTCGCGACGCGGATGCCGGTGGCGGGCGCGGGGACCGTCCTGCGGGGGTGACCCCTGGTCCGGCTGAGGCCGGCCGCACGGTGACCCCCAAGCCGGTGACCCCCGGCCCCTCCCGCGACGTCGATGCCGGCGGTGACCGTGGCGACCGTCCGGCGGCGGTGACCCCCACCGTGGGTGAGGACCGTCCCGCCGAGATGGCCCCCGCGCCGAAGCCCGCCCAGGTGGCTCCTTCGCGGACCCAGCCCGAGGCGAGGCCCGTGAACCCGACTCCCGCCGCTCCTAACCGCCAGCCTGCCCCAAGCGGTGGCAAGGGCACCGGCGGCAAGGTGAACTCGTCCTACTTCGAGGAGCGCTACGGCACGGGCCTCGTGCAGAGCGGTTCGCCACGGCCCGCCCCGGTCGTTGCCGCGGACACGGCGCCGCAGGCCCGGAGTTCCGGCCTGATCGGGCCGTCCCGGGGCCGCTCCAGCGCTGCGGCCGCCCCGCGCTCCGCGGCCGCGGCGGCCGCGGATGCCAGCCCTATGGTCCGCAGCGCCCCTGCCGTGGAGAGGGCGTCCGTGGCTCCCCGTGAGGTCTACGAGACGCAGACCACCCCGGCGCCTCGCGTGGCGGACTCCGGCACCTCGACGGCCGGAGCAGTCGCCTCCGGGTGGACCCGCGGCGCGCCCGCCGCCGTCGATGCCGGGGCCGCAGCAGCCGCGGGCCTCGGCGGCGCCATCGCCAACGGCGCCAAGGCCGTCGGCGGGGCCGTCGGTGGGGCCGTGACCAAGGGCGCCGGTGGCGGCCGAACCGGCAAGGGTCGCTGAGCCACAAGACCCCGCCCTGGCCACAGGGCTGTGATTCCGGCGGGCTGCCGGCCGCTGGCGGCCCTCCGCGCTGCCGCAGGAGTCTCCTCGCATGCTTGCGTTCTACGACGCCAACGTGGTGGTCGGTCGGCCCCGCATCCAGACCCTCTTCGCGCCGGTCGCCACGCCAGCCGATCTGCGCTCGTACCTGACCACGACCGGGCTCGCCGGGGCCCTCGTCTGGCACTGGGCCCAGAACGATGGGCACCCTGAGGTCGGGAATGCCCTGCTGGAGCCCTTCCGCGGCGGCGCCGCGGACGTCGCCCTGTGCTGGGGGATCCTCCCGCCGGGGACCGACGAACAGGCGGGGCTGCTGGAGCGGATGCGCGCCGCCCGGGCCGGCGCGGTGCGTCTCTTCCCGCAGTCCCACCGGTATCTGCTGAAGCGCCTGGTCTGGGGCCGGCTGCTGGACGAGCTCAGCGAGCGGCGTGTGCCCGTGCTTCTCTCGCTGGAGGTGGCTTGCTCCTACGAGCAGGCCTACGAACTGCTCGCCGACTACCCTCGGCTGACCTGCGTTCTCTGCGACACCGGCACCTGGAGCATGGACCGCTACACGTACCCGCTGCTGGAGCACTGCCCGAACCTGTGTCTCTCGACCGACATGCTCTCGATCACCGACGGGGGCGTCGAGGGCGTGGTGCGCCGATTCGGTCCCGGACGCCTGGTCTTCGGCACCGGCTTCCCCAGGCGCTACGCCGAGGCCGCCATGCTGCAACTGGCCCATGCGGACATCCCCGAGGCCGACCGCGCCGCCATCGCCTCCGGCAACCTCCAGCGCCTGCTCCGGGAGAATGCCCTGTGAAAACCCCTGCCACGCTGCGCGCACGCTTCCTCCGCGACGGCCGCCTGGCGGACTGCCCGGTGTATGACCTGCACGGCCACATGGGCGCCCTCCAGGGCGCACGCCTGCCCCGCTGCACGCCCGAGGCGATGATCTCGGCCATGGATCGGGCCGGCGTCCGCCTGGTCGTCTTCTGCCACCACGACACGCTCATGGTCCCCGATGTCGGCAATACGCCCAACCTCGAGACCGTGAGGCGCTACCCGACGCGCTTCCGGGCCTACTGCGGCATCAACCCCAACTACCCGGACGAGGTGGCGCGGGACGTGGCTTCGTTCGACCGCGACCGGGATGTCTATGTGGGCTTCAAGCTCCTGGCCGACTACCACCGCATCCCGATTACCGACCCGCGCAACACCGCGGCCTGGGAGAAGGCCGATACCGATGGGCTGCTGGTCCTGCTGCACACCTGGGGCGGCAGCACCTTCGACGGTCCGGACCAGGTCCGTGCCTGCGCCGCCAAGTACCCCGGCGCCCAGATTCTCATGGGCCATTCGTGTCATGGTCTCTGGGCCGAGGCCGCCGCCCTGGCCAAGGAGTTCGGGAACGTGTTCTGCGAGCTGACCGCCGTGCTTGACGACCGCGGCGCGGTGGAGGTCCTGGTGCGCGAGGCCGGCTCCGAAAAGGTGGTCTTCGGCACCGATACGCCTTGGTTCAGCCACCACAACTACATCGGGGCTCTCCTGGGCGCTGAGCTGACCGATGACGACCGGCGCAACATCCTCTACCGCAATGCCCGGCGGCTCCTTGCTCCGCTGGTCCCCGCAGCCGTCCTCGGACCCGAGGGGGCCTGAGCGGGCGGGTCCGGGCGGCCCGCATCGCGGCGCTCGGCGCCGACGCGGCCATGGGGCCCGACGCATGCACGCCCCTCCAGACCTGGTCAGCTTCACCGCCGCCCGCGATGCCTCCCGCGTCTCCGGAATGGCACACGCAGGAGGAACGACGATGGCATGGCGTCTGCCACACCGCGCGGCGAGGGCTCTCGCTACGGTCATGCTGGGTGCCGCAGCCGTCCAGGCTGATGATAGCATCACGTTCTCTACTAGTGATTTCCGGCTTGTCCTTCTTCATGGGTTTCGGCGAGGCCGACGTCGAGCGGCGCCTGGGGGCACGGCTCTCTGGCGACCCTCTGGCACGCTACGCGGGAGGGGACCGTCATCCTGGCCCTGCCCGCGGCGGGCCTGCGGGCTCTCAGCCTCGACGGCACGCCCATCGCCATGACGGCCACCGCCGGCGGTCGCCCCGTCCTCCGGGTCGCTGGCACGCGCACGGCTCTGGTTTGCCCGACGACGGCGCCGGACGCGCTCCGGGCGGCCCTGGAGTCGGCCGCGGTCTGGACCCGCCCCCCCCGCCGTGGTCGTGGTCCATGCCAGCGGCGTCCAGCGTCTGAGCGGCCAGATGGCCCTGGGTTCGAGCGTTGGCGTCCGCGATCCGGGCGCCCTGGGCGATGTCCTCGTAGGAACGGCGACCGCCGACTTCAGCCGACCCAGCGACGGCTCTGCCGAGTTCACGGTGGAGGTGCCACACGAGGACGAGTGGAGCCTCTGGGCTCGACAGCGCTACCCATCCGGCACGGACCAGTCCTTCGCCTTCGTGGCTCCGGGCGAGGGGGACGCCCCCGGTGACCCTCTGGTCCTGGGCAACTGCGGCCGGAACGAGGCCAGATGGCACTGGGCGAGGGGGACGCCCCCGGTGACCCCCTGGTCCCGGGCAACTGCGGCCGGAACGAGGCCAAATGGCACTGGGCGGGTCGCGGCGGCGGCTCGACCACGGTCCCTCCCGGCGACCGCATCGCCTTGCGTTTGCGGCAAGGGCCCTTCCGCTTCCGCCTCCAGCCGCGCGAGTGCGGTCCCGACGCGGCGACGAGCCCCCGGCTCGACGTCCTGGTGCCGGTGGACGACCCGCAGGCACTGCCCAGCGACGAGCTGGTGCGGGCGCCCGACGCGGGGCCTCGGCGCACCCGCCGGCTCGATGGTCCGCGGCAGACTGCCTGGCGGTTGACGCCGTCCGTGGGGCCGTCTACAGTCTCCGGCATCGGCCGCCGCGCGGCGGACCGAAGGAGTCCACCATGCCCAGCCCACGACCCAGTCTGCCAACGCCCACCCAGATCAGTGGCACGTTCCCCCACCTGGCGGTGGTGGCCGAGGCGGTGCCGGCTCGCACGGAAACCGGTATCGGCGCCCTCATGCCCTGGGCCGAGAGACTCTGGTTCGTCACCTACGTGGCCCACAAGGCGGGCACCGGTTCCGGCACCGGGCTGTTCAGCATCGATGCCGACCTGAAGCTGACCAAGCACCCCGAGAGCGTCGTCGGGACCTATGCCGACCGCCTGATCCACAAAGAGACCCACCAGCTCATCATCGGGCCCCACCTGATCGACGTTCAGGGCCGGATCCGCACCTTCGAGTCCATCGTCAACGTGCGCCTCACGGCCGTTGCCCGTCACCTGACCGAGCCGGCCCGCAAGGTCTACTTCCTGGGCATGGAAGGCGAGTTCATCGAGGCGGACCTCGAGACCCTGGAGACGCGCCCGCTCTGCGACCTGCGCCAGGAACTGGATTTCCGCCCCCATGCCTACATGCACTTCAAGGACGCCTTCACGGGCCACGGCCGCGTGGTGGTGGCCAACAATGCCTACGAGGGCCGCGACTACGCCGGCACGACCGCCGATGGCCGCCTGGCCGAGTGGGACGGTTCCCGCTGGACAGTCCTGGAGCGCTGCCAGTTCAACGCCATCACCGGCCGCACCTCCATCGGCAATGCCATCTTCGCGACCGGCGCCGACAACGCCTCGGCGATCCTGAAGGTCTACCTGCCCGCCACGGGTTGGCAGACCTACCGCCTGCCCAAGGGGACCCACACCCAGGACAACTCCGTCACGACCGAGTGGCCCCGGATTCGCGAAGTCGAGTCCGAGCGCTGGCTGATGAACTGCTCGGGGATGTTCTACGAGCTGCCGGCCATGCAGTATGCCGACCGCGTCTGGGGCGTGCGGCCCATCTGCACGCATCTGCGCATCATCGGCGACTACTGCAGTTGGCGCGGCTTGCTGGTGCTCGCCGGGGACCAGACGACTCCCATTGGAGACTCGAATCCCTTCGTGGGCCAGCCCCAAGCCAACCTCTGGTTCGGCAAGACGGATGACCTGTGGCACTTCGGCGGCAAGCCCTCTGGCTGGGGCGGGGTCTGGCGGCGTACGGCGGTCCCCGCCGGGGCGGTATCGGACCCCTTCCTGATGACGGGCTTCGGGCACAAGTGCCTGCACCTCAGCCAGAGCGGCGCGAAGTTCGTCGGCTTCACCGTGGAGGTGGATCCCCTCGGCGACGGCGAGTGGCATACGTTTGGCGAGTTCAGCGTCGCCGACTGCGGCTACCGCCACCTGGAGTTCCCCACCGGCTTCAGCGCCCACTGGGTCCGCCTGCGCTGCGACGAGGCCTGCACCGCGACGGCGCACTTCGTCTACACGTGAACGGCGCCCCGGACTGGGCGGACCCCGCGGGCGCGCCGGCGGGGCCAGCTCCGGACCCCCGAGCGCTCGCAGCGGTCTGGAGGCGCGGATCTCCGTATCCGCGCGGCGGGTTGTGGAGAACCCGCCCTCCAGGGGATCAGGGCCTGGCGGGACCTCAGGTCACGGGCGCGGATGTGACGGCCGTGCCGGCGCCACCTGCATCGGGCTTCTGTCAGGGAGGTCTGGGTCCATGGCGGCACAACCGCGATTCGCGCCGGCGCTGGTGTCAGCGTTTGCCGGCCTGGCCATCGCCACCCTTCTGCACGCCGAGGGTCTGGCCGTCGGCCCGTGGCAGACCGCCGACGGCGTCTACCGCTCGACCGCGGCCACCCGGGCATTGTACTACCTTACGGACCAGCCCTATGTCGTGCATGCCGGCGTGGTCGAGGCCACGGTCAGCGTGCGCCAGCGCCTGGCCAAGGGCGGCTGGGGCGCGGCCGCGCTGCTGCTCAGCTCGGACCCGCAGAGCCTCTGGACCCTGAGCCTGGTGGAGGGCCCGGACGGCCAGCGTTACTGCGAGTTCATCGAGTTCTACCAGGGCATCCACCAGGCCCAGTCCACCGGACTCACACGCCTGGTGCCCATTGAGGGGACCGTCGGTGGCGAGTGGGCCTATGGCCAGGCGTACCGGTTACGGATCGAGCTGTCCCCTGACCGCATCGTCGGGGAGATCATCCCCCTGGGCAGCGACAAGCCCCTGGCCCGCCTGGGCTGGCTCCTGGCCGGGGCCACGGCCCTGCGCGAGGGCTGGGCCGCGCTGCGGAACGAGCAGTTCGACTCCGAGTTCGCCCGGGTCCGGGCCACGGCGTCGGCACGCTCGAGCGTGGCGCCCGCGGCGGCGGCGGTGGCCTACCCGCAGGGCGCCAGGGGCTGTGTCGGCCTGTACTTCGGCGCCGGGTTGCCGGGGGCTGAGCCCGCGCCCGGGGTAGCGGTTCTGGAGGACTCGTTGCGTCAGGCCGGCTTCGCCGTGGTGCCGATCTCGGCCACGGCGTTGGCCGCGGACGGGAACCTGGACGGCCCGGGTCTGTGCTGTCTGGTGGGTGACTGGCGCCGGGTCCCGGCTGCGGCGGTGCCGGCGCTGTTGCGCTGGCTGCGTCAGGGCGGCCTCCTGGTGACCGTCACGGCCCCCGCCTTCGGCGAGTTCTTCTGGCCCGCCGCCGACCGCTGGCTGCCGTGGAGCGACTATGCCCAGCACGGCCTGGCCGACCTGGGTCGCCAGGCACGGGCCATCGTCCCGTGGTCTGCGCAGGAGACCGCCACCTGGCACACGGCCCAGGGCGGTCACGCCCCCGTGGCGCACCGCGCCGAACCCCGGCCGGGGAGCGCACCCGAAGGCCAGGCGGCCCTGGAACTCACGGTGCCGGCGTTCACCGCGGGCTGGTGGTCCCTGAGCCGCCACTTCGATAGGCCCCCGGCTGCCGCAGACGAGACCGTAACCTGCTTCTGGGCCAAGGCCGACGAGGGCACCCCCGAGCTGAGTCTGGAGTGGGCTGAGACGGATGGCTCGCGCTGGGTTACCACCATCACGCTCAGCCCCGCGTGGCGGTGCTATGCCCTGGCCCCGCAGGCCTTCGGCTACTGGCGCGACAACCCCGCCAAGGGTCGCGGCGGCCCGGGCGACAGCCTGCGCCTGGCCAACGCCGTGACGCTGCAGGTGGGCCTCTCCCAGACCCACACCGCCGCGACCCTGATGGCGGATGCCGCCGAGCACCGCATCTGGCTGGGCCCGCTGGGGCTGGCCGCAGCGCCGCCCGAGGCCTTGAGCCGGCTGGTCCCGGCCGACCGTCCCGAGATGGAGGCGCTGTCGCCCGGCTACAAGCTCTTCGCGTTCCCTCCCGCCGCCGACTGGCAGGCAACGCCCGCCGGACAGCGCTGGGGGATACCGGCAAGCCTCCCGGCGGCCCCGGCCCTGGCCGCCTGCGAACGGCCCGGCGGCGAGGGCATGGACCGTGGACACTGGTGGCGCTGGCTCCCGCTGGCCAGCGCCAGGGACGCCGATGGCCACCTCATCGGGACGCCGATGTCACTGATCATCAATGAGATGTTACCACTGCCACGGAGTGCATGGGTGTGCCTTGGGCTGCGCGACCTCGCGGACTTCGCGAAACCGGAGTTCCAGCAGGCGGTAGCCGCCGTCGTGGCGCGGGTGACCGGCGGGCCGTTGCTGTTCGAGGCGGGGGCAAGGCACTTCCTCTGGCGGCCGGGCGAGGAGGTGCTGATCGGGGCGCGGGTGGTGCACCACGGCCGGACGGCGGGCCGGGTTCAGGCCCTGTTCCGGCTCGCCCTGGCCAACGGCACGCTGGCCGCGGCCGAGGTGCGCCTGCCGGTGACCGTTGAGCCCCTGGGTATGGCCGAGGTGCGTGGCCGCCTGGGGGTGTTGCCGGAGGGCCAGTATGCCCTCGTCACGGAGTTGTTGTCGGGAGATACCGTGACCGACCGCATCGAGCACCCGCTCACCGTGATGGCCGCGCCGGCGGCCCCGCCTTCCTTGGAGACCCTGGTGCGCCGGGATGCCGGGGGTCCGCCGGCCAACCCGGGGCGGTTCACCCTTGCCGGCAGGCCCTGGCACCCCGTCGGCACCAACTACTGGCCGCACAGCCTCGGCGGCATTCCCACGGGCTCCTACGGGGCCGGCTGGCTCGATCCCAGTCTCTACGTGCCCCAGACCGCGGAGGCGGACCTGGCCCAGATGGCCTCGTGGGGCTTCACGGCCATTGCCGGCGTCGGCGCCGACGTCCACTGGGACGGCAGCGCCGAGAACCCCACCCTGCGCAACCTGGAGGACTTCCTCTGGCGCTGCCACCGCCATGGCATCCGGCTGTTTCTGTTCTGTGCCGGGCTCGACCCGCGGGGTCGCGACGAGGGCACGGCCCGCCGCCTGATTGAGGCGGTGCGCTACCACCCCGCCCTGGCCGCCTATGATATCGCCTGGGAACCGGGCTACTACGAGGCGCGCCATGGCTATGCCGCCCAGTGGCGGGACTGGCTCGTCGAGCACTACGGCAGCCTGGCCACCGCAGCGAAGGCCCTCGGACACCCGCTGCCGCTGACCCCGGGAGGCGAGGTCACGGTGCCCCCGGACGCCTGGTGCGACCAGCCCGGCCCCTGGCAGACGGTCACCGCCGCCTACCGCACCTACATGGACTGGCAGCTCGGGGCCGAGTACCGCCGGTCCGCCCGCCGGGTGCGCGACCTCGATCCGCTTCACCTGGTCGGCTTCCGCGGCAGCAATGTCACCTCGCCCGTGGGCTTCAAGCCGGTGGAACAGCCGAGCGTGCTGCACTTCATGGACTGGGCTGGGCCCGAGGGCTACGACGTCCCGGCCTACGGTCGCCTGACGCCGGCGGCCGAGGTCGCCGCCAAGGGGCTGTGCACCCGCCTGCTGAGCTACCTCTCCGGCGGCAAACCCGTTATCTGGATGGAGTTCGGCATGCCGGTCTACCCCAACGGGACCCCCTGGCGCGACAGCCTGGCGGAGGTGACACCGGCGCGCCTGGAGTACCAGGTCGAGGAAGGGCGGCGCTGGTGGCAGATGATGGTCGACTCCGGCGCCTGGGGCAGCTTCCAGTGGTGGTACCCGGGCGGCTTCCGCGTCGGCGAGAACAGCGACTGCGGCCTGGTGGCGCCCAACAACCTGCCCCGGCCTGTGGCCGCCACCGCGCAGCAGTTCGTGCGAGCCTTTGCCGCCAGTGAGACCTATGGAGTGGGTGGCGTGAAGGCCCTCGACGGGCGTCCCGAGGACGGCCCCGGCGGCTGGGTTGGCCTCTACCTGCGCTGCCGTGACGCGCAGGGCGCCGCCGACATCCGGGCACCCGCCATCGACAGCTCCTCGCCCGCGGCTCTGCAGACGGGCCCCGACGGCGGGCCGTGGCCAGGGACCGGTCCCCTGCGCTACCTCAATGCCATCTTCGACCGCCTCCGCCTCCGGGTCGGGGACGGCCCCTGGCAGGAGGTCGGCCTGCCCACCACCCCGGGGCCGGTCCAGGTCGCGGCTCCCGCGGACGGGCCGGTCGAGGTGGAGGCCTGGGTCGGCAATACCGCCGAGGCCGCCTGGTGTCCGGCCGCCGGGCCGGGCGAGGGCTGTCGCCTGGTGGTCACCGGCGGCCTGCGCGCCGCCCTGCCGCTGTCCGAAGGGGTCCGCTTCCAGGGCAGCGGCCACCTGGGCCCCGCCCGCATCGCCGAGGCGCTCACGGCTCCGCTGCAGCTCCGTCTCCAAATGCAGGCCGGAGGCCGCGTCGGCTTCGGCGAGGTGGTGCGGGTGACCCTGGTGCCGAGGGGCTAGGGCAACCCTTCAGCAGGGGCGTCGTCCGGGTGGGCTGGGGGAATGGACCGGGCCTCACCTGGAAGCGTGACCCAGGCGCGTACCGTTCCCTCTGCGGCCATCCTGCCGCCCATGAGTTCCGTCAGCCGAGTACCGATGCGCAGACCGAGCCCGACGCCGCCGTACTTGCGCGTGTCCGTATCCGTGCTCATCGGGCCGCACAGCGGTCTGCGCAGCGGTCAGGCCAGGCCGGGACGGCACACGCAGCGACCATCCTGACAGACAACGAGACCCTCTGGCGTCCCCTGGGGTTAGTCACAACACACTACTGACATACCACATTACCACCGGGTGAGGTGGGCCAATTCCTGACCTGGCTTGGGCGGACTGGTCAGTGGTATGGGGGGGCCGGGGTAGGGCCGCGTGCCCTCACGCGGTCCCGCGCCTGCGGGATGATCCCGCAGACGCGGGACGCCCTTACCTCGGAGCCGGCGCCACGCGCCGGTTGCGACCCCCCAGTCCCGCGACCGCGTACGCTTGGGCGCCCGACGGATCCGTCTCGCCCAGAGGCTACTCCTGCCCGACCCTCTGGGCAGGCCCCGGGATCGGCGTTGCCGGGGGCAACGGTCAGGCAGGTCCACGCCACATCTCACTCCTCGTCGGAGGTCGCGCGCACGAACTGGCGGTAGAGGTTGGCATAGACGCCATTGCGGGCGATGAGCTGGGGGTGCGTCCCGCGTTCGACGATGCGGCCGTGCTCCAGCACCAGGATCTGGTCCGCGTTGCGGATGGTGCTGAGGCGGTGGGCGATGACGAAGCTGGTGCGGCCTTGCATGAGGGTCGCCAGCGAGCGCTGGATGCGGGCTTCGGTGACGGCGTCCACGGAGCTGGTCGCCTCGTCGAGCACCAGGATGCGCGGGTCGGCGAGCATGGCCCGCACAAAACAGACCAGTTGGCGCTGGCCCAGGGAGAGGCCCGCGCCGCGTTCGCCCACGACGGTCTGCAGGCCCTCGGGCAGGGCCTCGAAGAGGTCCAGGCAGTCCAGGCGTCGGGCGGCCTCGACGACGGCGGCGTCCGTGGCCTCGGGGCGACCCAGGCGGAGGTTGTCCAGGATCGTGCCGGTGAAGAGGAAGTTCTCCTGCTGGATGACGCCCATCTGGCGGTGCAGGGACTCAGCCCGCACGCGGCGCAGGTCGCGGCCATCGACGAGGATCTCGCCGGTGCCGGGCAGGTAGAACTTGGCCAGGAGGTTGATGAGGGTGGTCTTGCCGCTGCCGGTGTGGCCCACCAGGGCGATGGTCTGGCCCGGGTCGGCCGCGATATCGACGTCCTGCAGGACCCGTCGTTCCGGCGTGTACCCGAAGCCGACGCCGTGGAACTCGACGCGGCCGCGGAGGCGGGGGAGGTCGGTGGCCGCGGGGTCGTCCTGCCATTCCGGCTGGGTATCGAGGACGCGGAAGACGCGTTCGGCACCGGCCATGGCCGCGAGGGCCTGGTGATAGACATCGCCCAGGTTGCGGACCGGCTCAAAGAAGATGCCGGCCAGGAAGAAGAACTGGACCAGGTCGCCGATGGACATGGCGATGCCCGGGTGAAGGACACGGTAGCCGCCCACCAGCAGCAGCATGGCAATGAACGTCTGGCTGGTGAAGTCCAGCAGGGGCAGGAAGATGGCCGAGGTCCGCGCCACCTCGACATTGTAGACCGAATGGTCTGCCGCCATGCGCTGGAAGATGCTGGCATTGACATCCTGGCGCACGAAGCCCTGGGTGACGCGGACGCCGTTGACGGACTCCGCCAGGGTGGCGGTCAGGCGGCTGAAGCTCTCCTGGTTGGCCCGCATGACGCGGCTGTAGCGCATGCGGAAGGCTTGGTTGATGAGCCACATCGCCGGTGCCAGGGCCAGCACCATGAGGAAAAGGACCCGGTCGCACCAGAGCATCAGTAGCGCGGAGACGATCATCTGGCCGCCCAGCACGAGGCTGACGAACAGGACGTTCTGGACGCCCGCGCGGACCGCCTCGACGTCGGATGTGACCCGGCTGATGATGCGGCCGAGCTTCTCCCGGTGGAAGAAGCTCATGGGCATGGCCAGGAGGTGCGAGGCCAGGGCCTGGCGCAGATCCTGAACCACGGACTCGCCCAGCCGCAGGGCCAGCAGTTGCCGGAAGTGCAGGGTGAACTGCGTCAAGGCTGCCAGCCCGGCGAAGCCGGCCGCGCCAAGGAGCGTGCCGCGGAGGTCACCCCGGGCGATGGGGCCCTTGATGACGGCGCCGATGGTCCATGCCAGACAGGGCAGTTGGATGGCGCGGACGGTGACCAGGCCAAAGAGCAGGTTGCGGGTGCGGCGGTAGGGTCGCGTGTAGGTGAGCAGGCGGCGGATGAGGCCCGCGTCCAGGGGCTGTTCGCTGGTCTCGGCATCCTCGTTGGGCTGGAAGCAGGTCAGCGTCAGAGGCGGGGGTGTGCGGCTCATGGCAGGCCTCCCCCCGCGAGGGCAGGCACGCCAGGCGCCGCCCCGAGAAGACGCCGCGTCTCCTCATCGGCGAGTTGGTGGCCGATGATCCAGCGATAGGGGCCCTTCTGCTCGGCCAGGTCGGCATGGCGGCCAGCCTGCACGACGCGGCCATTCTCGAGCACCAGGACCAGGTCTGCCCGGCGCAGGGTGCTGAGGCGGTGGGCCACGACGAAGGTGGTCCTGCCGGCCGTGGCGCTGTCCATGGCCTCGAGGATGTCGTGCTCGGTCTGGGCGTCGATGGCCGCCGTCGGGTCGTCCAACAGCAGGATGCTCGGCTCGAGCAGGATGGCGCGGGCGATGGCGAGGCGCTGGCGCTGGCCCCCGGAGAGGCCCTTACCGCTCTCGCCGACCACGGTTTCGTAGCCTTGGGGCAGCCGTTCGATGAAGCGATGCGCTGCCGCCACGCGGGCGGCCCTTTCGATCTGGTCCCGGGTCGCTTCCGGCCGGCCGAAGGCGATGCAGGCGGCGATGGTGTTGCTGAAGAGGAAGCTCTCCTGGAAGACGGTCCCGACATTCCGGCGCAGGTCCTCGAGGTGCAGGTCGCGGACCGGGACCCCGTTGACCAGGACGCGGCCGGCACAGGGATCGTAGAAGCGCGGGATGAGGCTGAGCAGGGTGCTCTTGCCGGAGCCGGTGGCCCCGAGGATCGCCACGCATTGGCCTGGCTCCACCGTGAAGGAGACGTCCCGCAGCACGGGGGCTTCCGGGTCGTAGCCGAAGCGGACATGGTCGAAGGTGACCGAACAGGGACAGTGCTGGGGCAGTCGGCGAGCCCCGGGCGGACTGGTGATCTCCACAGGGGCGTCGATCACCTCGAACACGCGTCGGGCGCCGGTCAGGGATTCCTGGACGCTGTTGGCCAGGTTGGTGAGGTTGGCCACCTGGCTGGAGAACTGCTGCAGGAGCCCGGCGAACACGATCAGACCCGTACCCAGCGGCAGCGACCCCCGTATGACCAGGCCGCCGCCGAAGGCCAGGAGGACCACCAGATTGGCCTGGGACAGGAAGGTGATCAGCGGACCGAAGGTCGTCACCCGGTCAAAGATCCAGAAGTTCTGTTCGCGCACGTCCCGGTTGGCCACCGTGTAGCGTTCCAGGGTATGGCCTTCGCGCGCGAAGCCCTTGATCACGGCGATGCCCTGGACGCTCTCGCTCAGCACGGTCACCAGCCGGTCCACCAGTTCGCGGTTCTTGCGGTAGGCCGGTCGCACCAGGCGGGAGAAGCGCACGCTGATCACCCACATCACGGGGGTCGTCGCCAGGCAGGCTGCGGTCAGCCCGGCGTGGATGTGCGCCATGTAGATCACATAGACCACCAACGACAGGGCCATGATCAGGCTCTGGATCAGGACCCCGTCGATGAACAGGCGCGTGGCCTGAACGTCCCGGGTGACCCGGTTGATGAGCGAGCTGCTGGCGTTGGCGTCGAAGAACCGGAAGCTGAGCCGCTGGAGCCGGTCGTAGACCTGGGCCCGCAGGGCCGTGACGATCTCGCCCTGAACCAGCCGCGCTACCGCCGTCGAGTAGGCACAGTTCAGCCACGACCGCGTCAACGCCAGGGCCAGGATGCCAGCCGAAACCGCCGCGACGGTCTCCATCGGCGTCCAAGCCGCCGGCGGGTGCAGACCAAAGGGCCAGCGGGGAGCGGCAGAGCCTGGCACGATGCTGGCCTTCACCACATCGATGCCAACACCCGTCAGTCCCAGGCCCGCCAGACCCAGGCTGAGCAGTACCACCTGCAGGCTCACCACCCGGATGCAGCCGGCACGGTAGTGCCAGGCCAGGCCCAGCAGACGACGCACCAGGCCCCAGGAACTGAGCTCAGGCGTCGCCGTGGCCGATAGAGGTTGGCCCGGCGGTTTCACGCCGGAAACCGTCGGGATTGTCGTGGATTGTCCATTGGCGTCGTAATGTAGCGCGGTGATGGGCACGTGCACGGCGCTGGTGCGGCGAGCGGTCGAGGCCGGCATCCCCTACGTCGACACCACCTGGCGCAACGAGGTGGAGATGCTGGGGCGCTGCCTGGCTGCCCTGGGGCTGCGGGACCGGGTGGTGGTCAATGGCATGGTCCTGGGGGCCTTCACGGGGTCGGTCCAGTCCGGTCTCTCGGTAGAGGACGACTTCAACCGCTGGCTGGACGACCGCCTGGGGAGCTTCCCCGGGAATCGCTTCGACACGTTCATGATCACCGCCATCGAGGAGGGCTACGACGAGACGGCCTGCGCGCGGCTGGTGCGTCTGCTGGGATGGGTGCCGCAGCTTGCCGACGCACTGGCGGCGCGGGGGTTCGGGCCGTACGCCGAACGGCTACGGCGCGTGCGCTGAGCCCGATCGGCCGGATCGGTCGGAGGCCATCGGCCCGCTACCGCCGGGCCAGCTCGCGCGAGAGCTCCAGGTAGCGCTTGATGGCCTCGCCGGGGACGTTGAAGGGGATGTGGTTGCCGATGCACATCATGTAGCCGCCGGACATGCGCCCGGTCTCGGCCATGGACTCGACCATGGCCCGGATCTCAAAGGGGTCGTTGCGCATCAGCACCATGTTGTTGCCCTCGCCGGCGATGAAGCAGTTCTCGTAGCGTCGGGCGATGGCCTTGTAGTCGGTGTAGGGC
>Ga0172375_10004913_pt1 | contig 19516 bp, 21 predicted proteins | sample LakKiv1m_FD_114537 | JGI IMG/M metagenome (GOLD analysis project Ga0172375, IMG submission 114537) | Freshwater microbial communities from Kabuno Bay, South-Kivu, Congo - kab_092012_11.1m | ecosystem: Environmental > Aquatic > Freshwater > Lake | place: Democratic Republic of the Congo...
GAGGTTTAGCAAAAGCTCTTTATCAAAATAAAAGCTATACCGAAGAATTAGTATTATCAGAGGTTTAAAAAGAGGACATTTTAACTTTGGTAAAAAAGGGACATTTTAACTTTGGCTTGACATCTATTTATTTTATTACAAACCTTGTATCTTAAAAACTTCCAAGGGAATACATGCTTCAATCTACAACCAACCGCAGAAAACAAAAGCGCTGATTGTTTTAGCGTCGATGATCCTGCCGCGTCTAAAAAGATAATGCAGGCGCGAGCGGGTAATAACCTGCGGTTGGAGAATTTCGTCGGCTTGATAAAGTTGTTGCACTTTTTGCAAATGTTCGGCTTTATATATCACAATTTTTTCAGTAGAATAGCCGGGAACCGGAAAAATGACGCCTAACTTTTTTAATGTTTTTGCCTTATAGCCGGTTTCTTCGATAATTTCCCGCCGGGCGCAAGCCATAGGCCGCTCACCCTTTTCCAAGGTTCCTGCGGGCAATTCATATAAATACTTTTTTATGACCGGCCGTAATTGTTTTAAAATAATTACTTTCTGCGTAGTCAGAAAAGGTATCACCAATATCGCCCCGGGATGGTTCACTACCTCAAGAGATATGGCGTGTCCGTTAGGCAAGGTTACTTTTTGTACTGAAACATGAAGCAGCTTTCCTTTAAAAATGGTGTGGTGAGCCATTGTCCTCCTTTCGTTTTAGTCAGCAGCCACTTCGATTACCGAATCGACCGGTTCCTGCGCGCACACAGTCATCGCCCCCTTGGATATAGGAGACAAATATGATTCTTGCACGATTTTTTCTTTACGCCGGAAAATAAGTTTTAATGACACATAGGTGTTTTTATTCCAGAAACAATAGGCGTCCGGCCGCGCAAACAAAAAAAGCATACCCATGTTTTTGGGCAGCCACCTAATATACTGCAGTCCTCTTTCCCGCTCTGCTTGTGTCTGAGCAATCAGAATTGTATATTCCCTTTCTCCCAGAAAAATTTTTACTTTTTTCAAAGGCATCCTGAATATGGCGGTATAGTAAAAAGTCGCCGCAAAAATAATACCAACGGAAAAAAGAAACCCGATATATTTGCGCCATATACTTGATGAATATTTTAAATACCTTAAACCTGTTTTTTTCATACCATTGATTATATCATTATATCTTCGGGGGGCTAAAAACCGAATCCAGCTATATGCAGGCCGCAATACGGACACGCACCCTGGCGTATCTGCTGGGCAATAACCGCAAAGCCTTTACGTTCAATCAAAAGCTTTCTGCAGGAAGGACAATACGTATTTGACCCCCGTTCAGTGTAGATATTGCCCATATACACATACTCTAAACCCTCTCCTTTGCCGATAGTGTAAGCTTTCTGTAGTATTTCCGGCGGAGTAGGGCGCACATCGGTAAGTTTGTAGTCGGGATGAAAAGCGCTGAGATGCCAAGGAATTGATCTATCGATGGAAGATAAAAAACGGGCGATATCCCGTAACTCTTCTTCACTATCGTTTATGCCCGGAATAATAAGCGTTGTTATTTCGATCCAGATATGCAAACTATGCATAAGCGCAATGGTATCTAAAACCGGCTGTAAAGAGGCTTGACAAAAAGTATGGTAGAAATCTTGCCGGAATGATTTTAAATCTACGTTAGCGGCATCAAGGTACGGGCTTATAGCGACAAGAGCGTCTTTACCCATATATCCGTTAGTCACAAAAACATTATATATCCCGTTTTTCTTAGCCAATGAAGCGCAATCACAGGCAAACTCAAAGTATATCGTTGGTTCGGTATAGGTATATGAAATACTGGGACAATGATGCCTGCAAGCCTCCTCGATAACCTTTTCGGGTGTTACCATAAAACCGTCGATGCCGATCTTACGAGAAAAAGCGGCTTGAGAAATCTGCCAATTCTGACAAAACGTGCACTTAAAGTTACACCCCACGCAGGCAAGCGAATAAGAATTCGTACCGGGTGAGAAATGAAATAACGGTTTTTTCTCGATCGGATCAATATGCGCGGCAATAACCTGACCATAATTAAGCGCGTAGAGAATGCCTTCTTGATTGGCGCGCACGCCGCAGATGCCGGTTGCTTTGTTTTTAATAAAACAGCGGTGCGTGCAAAGAAAACAACGCACTGCTAGCTGCGATTCTTTACTGTAAAAAGAGGCTTCTTTTGTCATAGTTATCCGTATCTAGGTATCATCGACTTTCGTACGCCCACGATAAGCTCATGAAGGCTGTTTGATTCAAATTATATAGTTGATTTTTCTAAATTCAATGCTAATATATTTTTTGTGGACAAACGAGATAATCCCTTTGCGTCATATAGCTATCTCGACTCTCAGAGGCTCAAAGATACTTTTTTCTCTCCGCCGAAGAAAAAAAGAAAAAAGAAACCCCACCATAAGAATTTGCTCATTCTAGCGTCAATCGCGGTAGTAGTCATTATAACATCGGCAGCCGTATTTTTTTTAACGAAATACGAATTTTTAGTAGTTGCCCGGCCGAAAAAGCCGGCAAATGCTGATGCGTATTCGCTATTATACGGAAAAAACTTTTCCTCTCTTGATACTTCCGATACACAAAAAATGCAAAAAGGCTCTTCAGTAATACATATTACACTTACGCCAAAGACGCCAACAACACTCACCGTAACGCTGAAGAAGCCCGTCGACCTTGCCGCCGGACTATTAGTGGTTCATCTGCAAAAATCATCAAGTCCGCTTACTATGAAAGTAACCGTGCGCGACGGTAATTTCTTTTCTAATTCGCTGTATCCGGCCACAAGCGAGATAACAGACGAAACGACTTCCTACATCAAGGTGCCTATTGATTTTAAAAATACCAACCTGCAAAATGCTAATCTATATCGCGTCAATCAAATTACGTTTTCTTTTTGTCCGGTAGATAGCGAAAAAACACAGTGGGTATTAATCAAAGACATAACGTTAAGCTAAGGAGGGTAGAATAGATGAGAATCATTTCTGTGGTCAATCAAAAAGGCGGTTGCGGAAAAACAGTAACGGCGGTTAATCTTTCGGCCGCTTTAAGCAAAAAAGGTTTTAAGGTACTGTTGATAGACCTGGACCCCCAAGCGCACGCTACATTTGCTTTAAGGAAAGAAAACACCATCACTATTACTGATATTTTGGAAAAAGTATACCGCGAAGAAGCGTTGCCGCAAGACAATCTGTATGTTTCAATCGCGGACAATTTCTACTTCATACCTTCACGTATTGGCTTAGCGTCATTAGAATATAAGTTTTCTCAATGCGAAGACAGATTCAGCATCTTGTCCTCTTTTCTAAAAACCGTATCGGCTAATTTCGATTACTGTCTCCTTGATTGTCCGCCTAATCTGGGAGTTCTTACGCTTAATGCCTTGGAAGCGAGTGCATATTCGATTATTCCTTTAAATATGTGCGACTTCTCGCTACGCGGGGTTGAAATACTAAAAGATATTATTATCATGCTCAAAGAATTCAAAGGCAAAGCGCCGGTTTCTTTTTATCTACTGAACCAACTTGATAAACGCTACCGTTTCTCTTTAGAATTTACGCAAAAAGTAAAACAACAATTGGGAAGTTTGGTATTAGAAAGCAATATCCGCACCAATATACATCTCAAAGAGGCCGCGTCTTGCGGCAAAACGATTTTTGAATACATGCCGGAATCTCGAGGCGCTGAAGACTTCTTGGCATTAGCGGTGGAACTAGAACGCATCACCTCTCAGAAAACCTGGAAACCTCTTTTTTTAAAAGGCGAACAATTCAATGAAGTGTATGTTATCGGCGATTTTAACAATTGGAAAAAAGAGGAACAGTATAAACTGAAGAAAGTTGGCAACGATATCTGGACTATCAATATACCTCTATCAGAAAAGGGTAAATATCGCTACAAATTCTTGGCGGGAGACGCCTGGATTTCCGACCCGCACAATAAACTTGAAGAAGACGACCATTTTGGCGGGAAGAATTCTTTATTGGTTATCGAATAAATTCTCTAAAGAACGATTTCTTAGCAGAGCTTCTTGATATCGGGTAATTTGTCTCGCGCCGCCTGTTCCCCGCATTTCATAAATACTTCTATTTTATCAAATTCCATCCAGCCTACATTATTAAGTTTTGGATGAATAATAACGTCTGCCACGCTCATTGCTTGCTTGACAAATTCTCCTTGCATCGTTTCAATACTGCCAAAAATAAAATCAAGAATATGTAAATTACTTTTCTCGCGGTATATATTAAAAATCTCTTCTTTGAGCGGGGTAATATTGACTGCAATAATCTTGTTAACGCCGTAACCAAGCAGTACTTTTGTGGGAAGCGGATTTAAAATCCCTCCGTCTAACAGTATGTCTTCCTTAAAACGTACGGGCTCAAAGATGCCGGGCATAGCGCAACTGGCAGCCAGGGCTTTATACAATAAACCTTCTTCAAGTATACGCGTTTCTCTGTTATAGAAATCAAATGCTACGATCTTTAAAGTTCGTTTCACATCGTAAAATGTCCTATCTTTAAAAATATCTCTCAGCACCTTCTCGAGGCGCTTGATCCGAAAAAAGCCTCTGAACGGAAATGATATTCCCGAAACAGAGAAAAGATTACTGCGTTGAGCAAACTCTTTGCATATCGCCTCAATGTCACTAACAGTATAGCCGCACGCCCAGAGGCTGGCAATCACCGCGCCGATACTGGAACCGCATATGATATCAATAGGTATCTGTTCTTCCTCCAGTACCTTCAATACTCCGATATGCGATAATCCGTATGCTCCACCGGAACCGAGCGCTAAGCCAACAACTAATTCTCCGATATGACGGGCGATACGACGCATCATTTTGGTATAATCAGCGCTCGCTAAGGTTGGCAGCGTAGCATACAAAGGATGATGCAGTATACGGGCTATTTCCTGAGAGCATGTCTTTTGGGTAGCTGTCTCGTTAACGATAATTTTTATTTTTTCTTGGTTAATCGGGCTTTTTTCTTTTAACGCCGCTATCGTATGAGCGAACGTATGAAACTCATCGCTACGTCCGGTAAGAAGAATATGCAAGTAATCGCACGGCTCAACCATATCATAAAGGTACATATCCCCCAACCCGGAAGGAATCTCATAGATAATAAAATGATATTGCTCATAAAGACAATGCAATAAAGAAAGGATATTGCTTCCGTTGGCTATCTTAACTAAAAGGCCGTCAACATTATCATGAACGATATGCGCCTGGATCTGCTCTTCGCTAAAAGCCTCTAATTCCAGGGGTTTGGCTCCTTGGCCGAGCGCTTCGGGCAACTTAAAATTATTTTCTAAGGAAAACTCTACGCAGATAACTTTTTTCTTTGTTTGCTCAGCAAGTTCGCGGCCTAAATGGACCAGATACGTGGTTTTGCCTGAAAAAGGAAATCCAAATACAGCTACTCGCTTACATTGAAATATTTTCTTTGGTTTAGCTCTGGTGCGTATACGTTGAGAGAGAATCCGGTAAAATTCGAGAGAAAGCGGCGCGTGGGTATGTAAAAATTCCTTAAAAACCTCTTTTTTCACTAAAAGAACCCAGGAAATGCCGGTTGATTTTGCGGTTACCGAATGCGGTTCGTCGTTAAAAAGAGAAATGATGCCAAAACAAGCGCCGCGCTTGAGGGTTTCTATTTCGGTCTCTCGCCCATAATCGCTATTTAAAATAGAAATTCTCCCGGCCAGCAAAAAATAGAAATACTCTCCGTCGTCGCCGTTACGATAAATGATATCGCCGTTTTTGTACGCGTTGATTTCAGAAAGAGCAATAAACCGCTCAAGTTCTTCCGGAGTAAGTTTATTGAAGGGCGGGGTATTGGTGATAATGAATTGTACGTCTTTATTGTCCATAACGCTCAATAATTCCTAGTATCAGCCGCGTTCTCTTTGCAAATCTCAGCATAGATATACGCAAATGGCTTAATGGTGCGCGTTAAATTTTGATAATCAATTTCAATCAGGCCAAAACGAGGGCTAAAACCCTTATCCCATTCAAAGTTATCGATGAGCGACCACCAAAGGTATCCTCGCACATCCAGGCCTTCTGCCAAAGCCTGTCCCAGCGCTGCTACATGAGAAAGCAAAAAATCGTGATACGCGGCATCGCTAACCTCGGCAGTTCCGTTCTCCATAACAATAATAGGCAATTTAAATTGCTTGAGAGCGGTAACCATTTTATACAAGCCTCGCGCATAGGTGTGCCAACCAAGTACATTTTTGTTCTTAGAATGAAAATTGTGTTTACACTCCTGCCCGATGAGGCCTTTAAATGCGACATATTCCCGACAATAATAGTTAACCGCTAAAAAATCAAGATAGCCGCCGCGAACCAATGTATCAAGAAGCTGCATATTAAACACGCGGTGCCGCGTGTAGCTAGAAAGGTTATTTAGACCAAAGCTAAAACAGGGGCAGGGAGAAAATGCTCTCATGTGTTTGGTAAAAGAAACCTGGGCCGATAATCCTTCCTGCCGGTATATACGTTTTATTTCCTGATAACCGGTTATATAGGCTGCGGTCATATTGCTGAGAACTTTTTTAGCGACGGCGAATGAGCGTAAACCCGGGGGCCAAATCCCAGCTACAAAACTATTGTAAATGTATACCAGCGGTTCATTGAGGATGAGCCAATACGTTATATCTTTTTTAAAGTAATCTACGGTTTTTTTCAGATAGCCGAGAAAAAAATCAACATTTTCCGATTTTTCCCAACCGCCGCGGGAACTAAACCAAAGAGGGTTAGTAAAATGGTGCAATGTAACGATAGGTTCCAGATTTAAAGCATGCAACGCATCGATAACGCCGCGATAATGCGCAAACTCTTCATCGCGCTGAACGCCTGGTTCAGGATACATACGCGCCCATTCAAATGAAATCCGCAGACTATTAAGGTGCAGCTGGCGGGCTAAACGGAAGTCTTCTTGAAACAGATGATAATGGTCACACGCTCGGCCAGAGCGTTCTAGTTTCCTCTCCTGTTCCCACAATGCCCAATCAACATTAAGGATATCGCCTTCAGTCTGGTAACTAGAAAGTGCCGCCCCCCATAGAAAGGAAGGGGGAAATTGGATGCGCATTAAAACTAAGAAGCAATAACTTCTAAGGCTTTATTATTATTGTTTGAAGCGAACACAATAATTGCTGACTGATGCGGTTTCGACGTAGTACCATAAATATGAGTGAGATCTATACCGGCGCTCTTAAGTTTTGCCGCCAAAACCTGTAATTGGCCTACCTCATCCGGTATATCCACTATAATCACTTCTTTCGTCTGTATTGTCCCTGCTTTTTTAAGAATTTCTTTTGCTTTCGCGTTATCCGAAGTAATTAAACGAAACATAGCCTTGTTGTCCACAACATAAGCGCTGATGCCTCTTAAATTAATCCCCGCGTCGGTGACTAATGTGGCTATTATCTCTAATGCGCCAACCTTATTTTCCATGGTGAGGGTAATCTCTTCGCCTTTTACTGCTTTCATCACCCACCTCCTTCTAACAAAAACATGACAACACAGGACGGCTACAGGAAAATCCTTATGCTGTTTTACATGACGACTATGCCGCGGCCGCCAAAACCTGTAGCCAAAAAATGCTTATTTCTTTACTTTGGCGACAATTTCTTTCTCTGCCTGAAGCCAAATAGCTTTATCCTGGCCTTGAGGCTTGCCTTTACTTTCCCAAATGTAATACGCGCGCTCTTTAATCATCTGATTCAATTTCGCATCATCAATCTTGCAGGTAGTAGCTTTGCAGGCTGAATTTTTGGAAAAACCTCTTGTCGGGAATGCCATGAGAGCCTCCTTTTTTTATATAAACATGCGTCCACCCAGACGCATTACTTCTTGGCGTGTATACGTAAAGAAAGCTTAAAAGTATCTTTTTTATGCTTAGCGATAAAAAGTATAACCATTTGCTGATATACTTTCTCAAACCCGGATTCCGAAGAAGAAACCGAATATAACGGCATGGTCATAATATCGCACGTATCAACGCAAAATTCAAGTACCAGGTTTTTGAAATGGTCAACGATAGTCAAAGAACTCTGCTCCAGCCATTGCTGAGGTTCCTGTAATGATATCTCCTTGCCTTTCTCTTTCTTATATATATCGTCAAGGGAAGGCAAGGATATATTAAATTCTATACCAAAATTATAATCGTTCAAGATATTTTTTTTGCGGAACGTATAAAGCACATCGAAGCCGCACTCTTGACCGCATTCAATTTGCTTAATAAAATCAAGGCTTTTATGACTTAATTGGCAATCCAAAACCACCTTTTTCTTATCCTGCCTGGCCGATACCTTATAGCACTCATCGCTTAAGGTAGTCACCCCCTGACCGGCATTAAACGCTTCGCCGGTCAAATGCTTATCCAATAAATGATCAATAAGCCCAAGACGTTCATAGCTATCGTATATCAGGAATTTATCCAAATCTTTGTCCTTTTGCTGCACAATATTATGGATCGTCGCTACCTCTGCGGTTTGATTAATGTGCTGCCGGATTTTCTGGTGGTAAGATTCCTCTTGGCGGGTAATAGTATTTATGAGATTGAGGCCGAAGTTACGCAGGCTCAATTCAAGAAGCGAGCCGCCTTTTGGCGAAAAACAACATATCATACGGCTGTTGCGAACGGTATATTCAAGAATGCCGTCCAAGTCGACATCTTCCTGATGCAGCATGATAGCGCCTTTGCTGTATTTTTCATCAAAAAGATTTTGCGCCTGAGTAAGATTCTCGTATACTGCCGATCGAATATGACCGAGGTAGAAGCCGCCGAATACGCCGTGCCAATAACCGCAATTAGTCTGCGCCTTATAGAGCGCGGTGAATATTTCTTTATCTTTTTGAGGGCTGGCGCCGTCATTGATAAGTCTGCTTGTTGCCAGCATGCGTTTGTGCATATAATTAAGCCTGCTGTATTTACGGTAAAAATTTCTGAAGAAGCCTGCGCGGAGAAAATCTCTTGCGCCATCGAACCGATTCTGGTTTTTCAGAAAAGTATTGAGCTCTTCGTATTCGAAGAAACTTTTCGGCTCAAGCACCCATTCGCCCATCTCTTCATAAGAAGCTGTAGGCAGGTACGCAATGCCCGAAGAAGGAAACTTTTTTATCGCCTCTTGAGGAGTAATGGTCTGAATAGTTTTAGACTCTTCCAAAAGCGAAAAAAATTGGCGTAACCAGCCCTGATTATACACCCAATCATAGGTATTAGGCCAAAGCCCGAACTTTTCCCCATCATCAAAAACGCTGATTAAAATATCTTCTTCGGCGGCAAAACTATTCATAAGCTCCACGGCTTCGTTCGCTTTTGAAAAAGGTATTTTGTAGCGCAAGGTCTTGCTGATAGGAAAAATATGCACCGGCCTACCTTCGTCCTCAGTTGTATAATATCCGAGAAATTCTTTTTGTTTAAAACCGGCGCAACGAAAATGAGTATCGTCTAAAAATGTATAACGTATGCCGCATTGATGTAAAACTCGCGCCACATACGGTTCCCACACGCGTTCTGCGGTCCAACTGCCTTGCGGCTTTACACCGAATGTTTTTTCGATAAAGTCGCTCATCAGACGAATCTGGCCGCATTTATCGCTATCGGATATAATCGGCAAAATCGGCTCGTAGTAACCTCCGCCGGCAATTTCTACCTGTCCGCGCTTAACCATCTGCTTGAGCATTCCAAGGTATTCTTTTGCGTGAACCTGCATCCAATCGTAAAGCGGGCCTGAATTATGAAGGCTAAAACGTATGTTTGGAAATTCGTTTACGGTGGATAAAAAAGGTAAGTAGCAGCGTTCGTATGCCTGCTGGAAAATATGCGGGAAATTCCCTACAGGTTGATGGTTATGAACACCAAAAACAAAATAGACTTTTCCCATGAGTATTACGCAAACAGGTTACTTTGAGTCCTTAATCGCTTTAATGCTTGGCGGAACTGCCTTGCCTAACAGATGATACAATGCCTCAATGTACGCGCAGAAAATTCTTTTAAATTCTCCGATACTATCCTCAAAAGTATTCCACCAAAACCAATCGCTACCTTCGATAAGATAGAAATAATGTTTTATTTTTGCCCGCGCAGCATCCGAAACGGTACTTTTATCTATCATGTCTCTTATGGTTCGTAAAATATTCCAATAGTTATTATTCTTCTTGGATCCCACCCACACGCCAAAATCCCCATTAATCCATGAACCGCTTGAAAGCCGTTCTAGTTTCCGTTTGCCGCTACGTTTTAAAAATTCCGATGGCGTGGTGGTAGTTAACATATCGTTCTTTTCAAGCCCGCTATAAAGCCGCTCCAGAAAATCAACCCCATTATTTTTGTAATACTCCCAGGCGTTTTCGCCATCCATAATAATCGTAATAGCGCGTTCTTTAAAAATATCCTTGGCGTAACTATGAGTGCGTTTAAAATGCTCAATGAGGTCATTTGAAGCAAAAGAGGCATCATCCCAACCCTGATACACAAAACTAAGCATATCGGAAAAATTTCTGTCCCGGAAAAATATATTAACGTCTTTAAACAGATACGGGCGATAAATGATGTGTCGCTGGTTTTTAATCATATCGTACGAGACGTATCCGGTGGTAAGGCTTTTGAAAAGGATTGCCTCGTCTGTTCCAATCCAGCTAAACCCTTCTTCGCCATAAAGCGAAACAACGTCCTCCGAAACGCTGCCCTCTGACGGCCAGGAACCGCGCGGCTCGTAATCAAATGTTTTTTTAAACAATTCCTTTGCCTGGCGCAGATGCCAGCGGCAATCTTCCGGAGCAGAAAAACGTAACGTAGGTTTTTTTAAATACGAAAATTCCTCTACGACATCGCTATCGTAAACCAGCGGCATAATCGGATGGTAATACGGCGTAAGCGTAAGTTCAATGCGCCCGTCATGAGCAAGGCGCTTATAGAGCGGGATAACTTCTTGCATAATTTTATACTGTTTTTGAATAATGTAGTTTTTATCATCTTCATTGTAATTTTTTTCTTTTAAAACAAGCTTCTTGAGATTCTTGTCTTCCTGCAGGGTATATGTATGAAACCAGAAGAGGTTAAAAAGTACTTGTAGATCTAAAATGTCCTGCGTGCTAAATTTTCCTTTAGGCGATACTTTCTTATTGTAAAGCTGGAGATATCTGCGGTGAGGCTTAACAAACCGGTCAAAATTGATGGAAAAAAAACGATCGACAATAAATGCTTTTTCTTCTCTGTTCAGACGCAAAGGCTGCTTCGTGCTTACATCTAAATAATAATCGCTCGAACCATTAACGTAATCAAGGAGTTGCTCGAGTAAAATACCGCTAAAATTGAATGAAACTTTTAACTTAGTAAAGTTAGCGATAAGCCTCGCCATGCCATAATAATCTTTAATTGCGTGAAGCCGCACCCAGGGAAGCGAATAATGGCTGGTGCCAGGAACTTTATAGCACGGCTGGTGCATGTGCCATAAAAATATTACGTTGGTAGGCGAACTTTTCATGAGTTTCGCGCTTTAAGGCTGGAAAACCGAATAGTTAATCTCGGGAAAGATATTGTCTTTGCTTTCAATGTCTTCGATCATTTCATTATTAACAAAACTTCTGTCGAGGTAAGATTTGAGCAGATAGAACCGTTCCAGATGTGTTACTGTTTTTTTACACGCATACTCCGAGAAAGCGCCGGTTTTCATCATAAATGCCCAATCGCTGGATTGCGCCAGAAGCAATTCGCGGGCCATTTGATTTAAAATTCGTTCCTTCATAGCCCCTGCCGAACGATACTGTTTTACCGCTTCGACCATTTTTTCCTGCGCTCTATGTAAATGAGGGTATATCCAATCATTAGAACCATTAAGCCACACTTCATAATAACCTTTCCATCCCCAGCTTGACGGAGCAGGAGTAATAACCTGATTCTTCGGATACAATGAAAGGTAGCGCGAGGGCGTGGTCAGCTGAAAAGTATTTTGGTCATAACGAGTTTTGCGAATAAGAAAATTGAGCCACTGCACTCCCTCAAACCACCAATGGCCGAATAACTCCGCATCATACGGTGCCACAATAATGGGCTTACGGTCAAAAATGGAACTAAGATAGTCTATTTGTTTTTCTCGGTTAAACATAAAATTGCTGGCATGAGAAGCAGCCTTGTCAAGAGCCCATTCCGGAACATAAGGCTCTTTGTGCGGAGTCTCTCCGGTGATACGATAATATTTAATTCCGGTAAAGATTCTCGTTCCGCAATCAGATATATACGGCCGTATGTAATCGTAGTCTAGATCGAAACCGATATCGCGGTAATATTCACGGTAATTATAATCACCGGGATAACCCTCGACAGAAGACCACACGCTTTTTGACGATTCATGGTCCCTTCCAAAAACAGCAACTTTATTTTTGGTATAATATGAAGAGTACACTCCGAATTTCGGCCGGGGTCTGGAAAAAAGGATACCGTGCGATTCCAAAAGAAAATAACGGATACCTTCCTCTTTTAAGAATTTATCCAAATCCTCGTAATAAGCGCATTCAGGCAACCATATACCTCTGGGATCGCAGCCAAAAAACTTACGGTAAGAATTCGCTCCTACTCTGATTTGCGCCTTGGCCGCTTCCTTCTGTATCCCCAAAAGCGGCAGAAATCCATGAGTCGCGCCGCAGGTAATAATCTCTAAAAATCCTTTATCCTGATATTTCTTGAATTCGCGGATCAAATCCTTATTATAAGTATGCAGAAATTTATCTCTCGTGCGATGAAAACGGTGATAATACATCAGCGCAACTTTATAAAAATCAGGATTAAATCTGTTGCGCTCAACTTCTTTTTCGCATAGTTCAACCATCTTATTCAAATGACTGACATAGCGATTACGCAAGAGTTCGTCTGCAAGCATATTGCATAAAGATGGCGATAGGTTCATAGTAATATAGAACTCAACGCCATCCTTGACTAATCCCTCAAACATTTCTAAGAGCGGGATATAGGTCTCGGTCATAGCCTCAAAAAGCCATCGTTCTTCTAAAAATTCGTTATATTCGGGATGACGGACAAAAGGCAGGTGTGCGTGCAAAACGAATGATAGATATCCTTTTTCCATAAGTTTTATATATTCAGAATGACGGCAATAACAGGTAGACAGATACGTGTTGTCTGTCTTCTACATTCTGTTTTCTGGTTTATTTGTCGAACCGTTTTACTGCGGGGGTTTTAGTGATTTTGTGTTTCTTGTTCTTTGAAACACCCACCACTTGATACGTAAAATCTCCCACCGGAAGAGCATAACGCAGCGAAAACGTACCGTCTGATTTAAGATGAACTTTTTTGCCTTCTACCGTGACGTCGGCGTCCGGTTCGGTCCGGCCGTATAAAATAAGCTCGGTCCAGACCTCTAAGAAAAATTTATCGGCGACGCGCGGCCGTTCACTGAATAAACTGCTCATACCCCAGGAAGCCAATGGTGAAGAAATCTGATGCTTAATAATCTCTTCGAACTTTCTTTTTCTCTCTAAAGAACTCTTCCCTAAATCATACACTCCTAACACTTTATAGTAATCTTCATCGGGGAGAGCCCATTCTTCATCGATAACAGACGAAATACCGAAATAAGGCGTTTTAATGATATTCGACCGCGCAACAGGAAAGAACTTGCCAAAAGGATTTATAAGACCTATCTCTACGCACCAATCGCGCTCCGGTTGATTCACATTCATATACCAGTTGCTGGCTTCAAAGCGGATATCGATATCAAAAAAAGCATTCGCATTATTCCCTTCAAAATTCCTCACGCCAGATACATCATACACGCGAATTATCCATTTTAGATTTTCCCGTTCATATACCGGTATCGAAGAGATGACTTCGTTAATTCTCTGTTCGGTAATATCCCAATAGGTGTGCAGCCACCACGGGTCGCGGGCTAAAAGCACGATACGATTATCGCCGTAACGCAAAGGTAAGTTACATGCCGGCTCAGGCTTTGTTTCCTGGACCGCGGTAAATTGAACCTTTTCGATTTCTACTGCTTCTTTTTCTGCCTCTAACGAATACACTGGTTTTGGCAAAATGTTTTCTTCTTGCGTGGGCGCTTTTTTTCTGCGCCGAACGACACGGGAAACAACACGTCTTAATAAAGATTTTTTTTCTTTCTTTATAGGAGATTTTTTAGAGGTTTTAGAGGAGCTTTTTTTCATATATACCTCTTTGAGAGGTGGAGAAATTTTATCATTTCATGTTTTATCTGTCAACCATTTTAAATCTAACTCTGGCCGGGCAGTATAGTACCCTGTCCGCCTGAGAAAAACCATTGAATTATTAAGGCTTTTTTGAGGTGCCGGCGTATGTGGCTGACTTACAGCTACCATAACGCCTTAAAGTGCTTATCTTAGTCTGAGCTAACCCCATAGGGCACATTGCGCACCACGTGCGCGGCCGGAAGCGTAGGCCCAGTATAATTGCCAGGATCGTTGTAATAATACACATACGCACGAACACAAAACCTATTGCATAGAGATTCTTGGCGGCGGTAGCGAGCTGAAAGAAAAAGAATGCCATAAAAAGAGAAAAAAATAGCCATTTGTACTGAGGCCGTAAAAATAAACTTGGTATTTTTTTCTCTAAACTGACCCGGGATAGGACCAAATCCAAGAATGCTCCCCGAGGACAAAGATGCCCGCACCAATACCTACCCTTGAAATAAGAAAGTATAAGAAAAAAAATCATCATGAAAAAAACAAGATAGCCCACCAGCGGCATAAAGAGACCGCCGAAAACAATGAACGGCAGAAACCATACCATAATTTTCTGTGTTATTTTTTTCTCAAGCATCAGCATAAATAACGGACGGCAAAATGCCCTAAAAAGAATCACGAACCGCAGGATAATACGCCGATGAATAATGTTCCTGCCCGATAAGAAACTTCGCGCATATGGCATAAACAATATCGGGAATAATCCCGCCCTGAGCGGTATATCGCTCTTTGCCTTGCCAATCTTGCAACCGGAACCCTGAAGAACTGACCATTATATTATTGTTTTCACTACACCTTTACATAACCACAAGGATGCTGCCGCATGATGGATAGGAATGGGCCTGGAGATTGTACTTACAACGTACAATCTCCAGGAAAGAAAGCTTATCCTTCTCGCTTACCTAATTCCCTATCAAGCATAATCAATGCGGGCCCTTGCGCTGTGATAAACTGCAAATCTGTGAGAATTTTTGTTGCATTTAGCTCTTCTTCTACCTGCTCATTGACGAACCACTGTAAAAACACCGTTGATGCGTGATCGTTGAGCTTTTGAGACAATTCATACAGTTTATTAATCAACTCAGTAACCTTTTTCTCATGCTTAAGCGTTTCTTCAAATACCTCACTGACCGAAGAAAAGTCAACCGGAGGTTGAGCGATATCCTTAAGAACTACGCGCGCTCCGCGGTCATTTAGAAAATCGAACATTTTCATGGCATGACCTTGCTCTTCTTTCGCCTGCACTTTCATCCAATGAGCGAAACCGGATAAATTCTGGGCCTCAAAATAAGCGGCCATGGAAAGATATAAATATCCCGAAGCAAGCTCATTTTTGATTTGCTCATTATAGGCCTGTTGTAACTTTTTATCCATCGACAACCTCCTTCTTATCAAACAACCTCTATTTCTTTTGCATTCTCCCAAAGCCCATGAATATTACAATACGAAATAGCCATAATAGTTCCCGATTTATCTGTTTTGATATGCGCAACGACTTTCGGCTCTGAGTAAATCGTACTGGTATTAGGACCTTGGGTTGATGCGCCATGCGCAGTAAAATCAAACTTACCGATCTGAAATGCAAATTTTTCTCCCTTAGCAAGAAAATACACCTCAATCCAGCTAATATGATGCTCGGTAGTATTTGGATGCGCTATTTCTTTACCAACACTGACGGTAATCGGCGCTACAGTACCTTTTTGTATAGTGTCCGGCGACTCAATTGCCGGAACATGCTTTTCTTTTTTCCAATCAGCTGACTGTAACAAATCTTTTATGACTGCCATAACACACCTCGCTTTATTATAGTGTTATACCTTTCTACCAAAGCAACCTGATTGTCTAACCCGCGCGTTCTATTTAACCTGCTCTACTTTCTTAACTTCGGGGATCTCCTCTTTCAATTTCTGCTCAATACCTAATTTAAGCGTATAGGTACTCATAGGGCAACAACCGCATGCCCCCTTTAAGCGCAATTTGACTATGCCGGCGGCGGTAACCTCTACTAATTCCACGTCGCCGCCGTCAGCTTTTAATGCGGGGCGCAGCTGGTCTAAAACTTTTTCTACTTGTTCTTTAAGCATTGTTCCTCCTTTTTTAGGGTTTTATTATAACTTCTCAATACTTAGTAGCCAAGGAAACTTTCTGTTTTTATATGTTCCCTGGGCGAGCCTGCCTGCGCGCAAACCACACCCATCGCCTCCACCATTTTAGGCGGACCAAAGATAAAAAATATCCGGCTGGACACATCGCCAAGAGTATCCTGCAATAGATGGCTATCAATATAACCAAAACGGCAATCGTCATGCTGGGATTCGCAGTCGGTTAACGTGTAAAAAACTTTCAGCCGACTATTTTGCTTTTGCCATGCATCCAGCTCTTTTTTAAAGGCTATTTCCTCATAGTTCCTATTCGAATAAAATAAAACCACATCAACATCAACGTGCCGCCGACAGATATACTCTATCATCGCAACGGCGGGGGTAATGCCGATACCGCCGATTAAAAATGCAATATGTTTGTATTCCGGCTGCAAGATGCAATTGCCCAACGGTAATTTTAGCGCCACTTCATCTCCCTGCTTAAGGCTTGATAATTTTTGAGAAAATATACTTGCGCTTAAACGTTTCGTTACTTCTATATAGGGCTCATCCGGCGACGCTGAAAATGACAAGTATTTATTCAATTCTTTATTCCGAGAATTGATCCGGTCAAACATAACCTGCAAGAACTGCCCCGGAATAAATGTTATTTTTTCTCTCGGTTGAAAACGAAAACTGGCTACGGTAGGAGTGCGGTCCACGCGTTCAATAAATATTGCCGGAATTTCTTTCATAATCCTACTTCCTTGATTACCGACTTCAATGTTTGAGCTGAAAATGCAAGTTGCTGCATTTCCTCGTTATTTAACTGCAATTGTAAGATTTCTCTTACTCCTTTACGACAAACCACGGCGGGTAACCCCATATACACCTCCTGCGCGTTATAATAATTTTGGGCAAGGCAGGAAACAGGTAATATCGAGTTTTCGTCTTTTACGATCGCTTCGGTAATTCTCGTCAAAGCTAACCCTATACCATAGGAAGTCTCTCCCTTACGCTCGATAACCTGATAGGCAAAATTTTTTACTTCTTGGAAAATAGCATCAAGCGTATCTCGCGGGTTACATTTCTTACAGGACGGGCAATAGTCTTCTAGAAAGGTGCCTCCCAATAACGCGCTGCTCCACACCGGAAATTCACTATCTCCGTGCTCCCCTAAAATATAAGCATGAATATTACGGCTGTCGATATCGCAATGCTTTGATAAAAGTAAGCGCAAACGCGCGGTATCCAAGACAGTCCCCGAACCAATGACTTCCTGCCATGGTTTGCCGGAAATCCTGTATGCGGCGTAGGAAAGCACATCCACCGGATTCGTCGCGATGACGAGAACTGCCTCTTGAGCGTAACGCATAGTTTGAGGAATAATACTTTTAAAAATTTCTACGTTATCTTTCACCAAATCCAGTCGGGTCTGGCCTGGTTGTTGTTTTTTCCCGGCAGTGACCACTACAACATCTGAATGTTCGATGCGAGCGTAATCCCCCGCTACTATTTCTACCGGAGATACATATGGCAGGCCGCTGGCTAAATCAAGGGCTTCTCCTTGAGCGCGCTTTTCATCAATATCCACGATTACGATAGAACGGGCAAAACCCGCAATCATCAGACTATAGGCATAACGGATACCCACATTACCAGCGCCGATAATTGAAATCTTTGGTTTTAACATATTATTTTCTTCTGCACGCCTTGCATATACCGTAAAAATAACCTTTGCATTCTTCGATGATATTACCGAGTATTTCTTTTTTATCTAACGTGGCGCAGAAAGGTATGTCCACGTCAATAATTTTTTTACATTTTTTACAGTAAAAATGGTGGTGTATATCTGTGCGCACGTTAAAACAAGCTTTTTCCGGGATAATTCGTAGTTCCTCGATTAAACTGTGCTTCTTGAGCGCTTCTAAAATAGAATATACTGTGGCCAAGGAAATAACCGGAAACTTTTTACGTACTTTTTCAAAAAGCTCTTCAACGCTCAAATGTTCATCAGTATTGCGTAGAATGCGAAAAACCTCGGTACGCTGGCTGGTTACCTTAACGCCCTTTTGTTTTAAAATGTTTATACAGTCCTGCATAGAAATTGTACTATAACACGCTCTTCTATTTTGTCAATAATTATTATTGAACAATAATCATTATTGTTTAAAAACGCTACTATGTTTCTATTTATTAAATGGTGATTTTTGATAAAATGATACTACCATGCGTTTACTGCAAAAACTCATAGTTACTCTTAAAAAAGAGAACCTGACCATAGCTGTTGCTGAATCCTGCAGCGCAGGCTATCTTTCGTATCTTTTAACAAAAATACCGGGCAGCTCTAAAGTGCTTAAGGGAAGTATTGTAGTCTATTCTCTTGAGTCTAAACATACGTTCTTTCACATCCCCTACTCTTTACTATATAAGACACAGGGGGTCTCGAATGAAATCGTAAAGATACTTGCGCAAAAAGTACATAAAATATTCAAGGCAGATATAGGTGTATCAATAGTTGGTTTTGCCGGCCCCGGCGCGCAAAGAGGAAAACAGCCAGGAACCATTTTTATCGCTGTTGCGGGAAAAACCGGCGTAGTGAGCAAAAAAATAGTTCTCAAAGGCAGCCGCGATCATATCAGAAAAGAAGCAAGCCTTCTGGCAATACAGCTCTTATACAAAAAATTGCACTCTCAATATGCATAGTACATAGTCGTGAGTATTGAGCACATAAAGAAAGTATGTAGTATTGAGTACTGAGCATGTAGTGGGGCGACGAACGGCTTACGGTTACCCGCCTGCACTTACGTTCGGCGGAATCCCGCTGAAATCTTAGTCGCGGGCGGGATGTATCGGTTACGTTTAACGGTAACGTCTTATACATAAAAACCAGCAACGCAACCATTCAGACGAAACGGGTGACGCAGCCGATAACCGTAAGAAGCTTATAAATAGTAAAATAAGTTAATTCGTTAATTATTTAATGCTCATTATGCGTTTATTCATTGCCATAGATCTACCTGATCACACCAAACAAGAACTGGCTTCATTGATCAATTGTAACCCCAAAGTGATAATGTCCCTTTTGGGCAAAGTAAAAGTGTCCCCTTTTACAATTGCTATAATATCTCTACAAGGAGGTCATTATGGCAGAAGGAGGCATTATCACGATGAGACAGGA
>Ga0172375_10004914_pt1 | contig 19514 bp, 17 predicted proteins | sample LakKiv1m_FD_114537 | JGI IMG/M metagenome (GOLD analysis project Ga0172375, IMG submission 114537) | Freshwater microbial communities from Kabuno Bay, South-Kivu, Congo - kab_092012_11.1m | ecosystem: Environmental > Aquatic > Freshwater > Lake | place: Democratic Republic of the Congo...
GCCGCGCAGTTCGTACAGGTTCCAGGCCTTGGCCGGATAGTCGCTCATGATGCCGTCGACGCGAAGGTCGAGAAGACGGAACATCTCAGCCTCGTCGTTGACGGTCCAGACGTGGACTTCGAGGCCGAGTTCGTGAGCGCTGTCGACGAAAGCCGGCGTGACGATCTCGATGTCCTGATAACGTGCCGGAACCTGCAACGCCTGCGCCGGAGGAAGGTAGCTTTCGAGCGCTTCGGACTGACAAAGGCTGACGAAGCCGGCGACTTCGAGCGCCGAAAACGACGTGACGACGTCCGGCGCCAGCCGGCGTACACGTTCGAGCACGCGTTGGTCGCGTCCTCCCAACATCACGCGGTCGCGAGCACGGCAACGGTCGATCGCTTCGAACACCGCGCGCTCCAAGTGAGGTTTTTCCTGTTTGATCTCGATGTTGAGCGGAGTCGACGGGAAACGCTCGAGCACTTCGTCGAGCGTCGCGATGCGAATGCCCTTGCCGCGAAACGGATACGAACCATCCGCCGCCTCGAATCGGTATCCGGCGTCGTACTTGCGCAGCTCGGCGAGTGTGTGCCCGCGCACCGGCCCCGAGCCGTCGGTCGTGCGCTCGAGGTCTTCGTCGTGGAACACCACCACCTGTCCGTCGGCGCTGCCGTGTACGTCGAGTTCGAGCCGATCCGCGCCGGCGGCCAATCCGGCCTCGAAGGCCTCGATGGTGTTTTCCGGATAGGTGCCCGACGCACCGCGGTGCGCGAACAGCCGGGGTCTGGGTCCGTCGAAGTAGGCCACGAACGAAGCTTACCTGCGATGCAGCGGTTGCGGAAACGCGGCGGCGGCGGGTTCCGGCTCGAACGATGCCGGCCTGGATCGCGTTGACGGTATTGCGGCCCACCACTGCGGAAACGCGGCGGCGGCGGGTTCCGGCTCGAACCGCTGGCGGCCCGGCGCCGAATACGCGATCGCAGAATTCGGTTTCGACCGGCGCCGCGCCGGCGGCCGGCAGGCAACGCTCGGGCGGCGGCCAGGTCCAATGCCAGTAACTCGAGGCGATCGTGGTGCCGACGGAGAATGCGCCCGTGGCGAAATTGTTGAAGAATCTTGGCTCGGCGCAAGATTCCTGCCCCCTGCCGAGCCTCTTGAGTTACTGGCATTGCGGCCAGGTCGCGCCCGCAGGAGGTGAGCACCAGCGCCGGAGAAAGGTCCGATCGAGCGAACCCTCACCCGCGACGTCACCTCCCGTGCGCATCGGCCTGCTGCTTGGCCCAGCGATAGTCGGCTTTGCCGGCCGGGCTGCGCACGATCTCGTCGCGCAGCAGCACTGCCTTCGGCAGCTTGTAGCGCGCGAGGTGTTTGGCGGCCTCGTCGAGGATCTCTTCCGCGCCGGCGCTGGCTCCGTCTCGCAGGCGCACGATCGCGACCACTTCCTGCCCCCAACGCGCGCTGGCGCGGCCCACCACCACCGCATCGTAAACGTCGCGATGGCACTTGATGGCCTGCTCGACCTCCTCGGCGAAGATCTTTTCGCCGCCGGAATTGATCGTCACCGAATCGCGCCCGAGCACCTCGATCTGGCCGTTGGCAAGCATGCGCGCACGGTCGCCCGGCACCGCATAGCGCACGCCCGCGATCACCGGGAAAGTACGTTCGGTCTTGATGCGGTCGCCGAGATAACCGAGCGGAACGCGACCGGTGCGGGCAAACCAGCCGAGTTCGTCACTGCCGGGATCGAGCACATGAGAAAGATCGGCGCTCAGCACGCAATTGCCCGGTTGTGGCATGAAACTACCGGTGGAGACCCCGCCGCCTCTGGCGCTGATGTTGACGGCCTGACTGCCGGTCTCGGATGATCCGATGTTGTCGAGAATCATCATCGCCGGCAGCCGTTCGAGCAGCGCCTCCTTGAGACCGACGTTGAGGACCGCGCCGCCGCTCACCAGCAGTGCCAGTGATGACAGGTCGTACTTCTTGCGCGCGAGTTGATCGAGAAGCGGCACCGCGAACGCGTCGCCGACGATCAGCAGGGCCTCGGCCTTCTCGCGCTCGACGGACGACCAGATGTCGTCCGCATCGAGCACCTTGGTGTCGGACTGCACGACCACCGTCCCACCGTTGTTCATCGTGTTGAAAGCCGCCCAGTGCGCGGCGCCGTGCATGAACGGCGCCGCCGGCAGCGTGCGAGTACCTCGGTGGCACATCGACAGCACCGCCTCGATCGACTGGTGCTCACCGATACCCGGGAGCGAACCGCCCAGAGCCGCAAAGTAGATGTCGCTCTGACGCCACAGCACTCCTTTGGGCATCCCGGTCGTGCCGCCGGTGTAGAGCATGTAGAGATCGTCGGACGACCACCGGGCGTCGGGTTTCTCGGGCGAGGCCGCGGCCAGTGCGGCCTCGTAGTCGAGCGCGCCCGGCAGCAACGGCCGGCCGGGCTCGTCGTTGACCTGTAGCAGCACCTCGACGCCTTCGAGCCGCGGCAGTATCTGAGCCAGCTTCGGTGCCAGCGAAGCGTGATAGATCACCGCCCGCGCACCGGCGTCGCGGAACAGATAGAGAAGTTCTTCTTCGACGTAGCGGTAGTTGACGTTGAACGGCACCGCCGAGGCCTTGAAGGCGCCGAGCATGCCTTCGAGGTACTCGTTGCCGTTGTAGAGATACAGGCCGACGTGGTCCTGGCCCGACTCCCAGCCGGCGAGTCCGCTGCGCTCGGTTACCGCGCCGAGTCCGCGCGAACGCAGCAGGTTGGCGAGCCGGCGGCTGCGCTCGGTGACGTCACGGTAGGTCAGACGGCGATCCTTCCAGACGATACACTCACGTTCGGGCCAGGCGGCCGCAATCGTTTCGTGGAGTTCGGCGAGGTTGCATTCCATGGGCGCGATTCCGACCTCCTATTCGTAGAAGCGCAATTCGAGCTTGTTGCCGTCCGGATCCGTAACGTAGATCGCCAGTGCGTCGCCGCGAGCGCCAGACAGCGTCATCGGCCCCGAGTCGATCTCGACCCCGGCCGCTTGCAGGCGCGCGAGCAACGGTTGCCACTCGGCGGCGCTCACCGCCAGACAGAAGTGGTTCAGGTTGACGAAACGGTCCGGCCTCTCTTGCGCCGATTCATCGACGCCCGACTGCCACAATGCACGCGGCAACAGGTCGATGATCGTAGCGTCGTTGAGCCTGACGAACGGGAACGGCGCGCGGCCGTCGCGATAAGCATCGACTCGTTCGGCGCGCAGCCCGAGCAAGTCGCAGTAGAAAGCCAGCATCGCGTCGATGTCGAAGACGGCAAGCACGATGTGGTCGAGAACGGCCTGCATCACGCCCCTCCCACCGCGCGGCTGGAAGTGGCGAGGCCTCGCCGCGCGGCGGCCACCTCGCCGGAGTTGCCGAACAGACGCCGGGTGGCCAACTCGGCACCGTCGGCCAGCGCCGCCAGCTTGAGCCACACGACGTCTTCGGCGACGTCGCGCATCCCGGCAGCGGTATCGAAGCCGCAGTCGGTACCGGCCAGCACGCGGCGCGGATCGCCCACCGCAGCAACCGCCTTCTCGATGCGCTCGGCGACGACCTCGGGATGTTCGACGTAATTGGTCGTGGTGTCGATGACGCCGGCGACCAGCGACATTGCGCCGGGAAGCGGGTGACGCGCGAGCACCGAAGCCTCGTGAGCGTGACGCGGATTGGCCATCGACAGTACCAGTGCTCCGACCTTGGCTTCGTAGATGCGCTCGACGATGGCCTCGAGCGGAACGTCGAAGTCGTGCGGTCCTTCGTAGTTGCCCCAACAAACGTGCAGTCGCACCGAGGCCGGATCGAGCGCCGCGACGGCAACGTTGATGGCGGCGATGTTCGACTCCACGAAGGCCAGAAAATCCGCCAGCGGGCGGTCGGCAAAACTGGTGTGGCGTTCCATCGCCAGATCCGGGCAGTCCAGTTGCAGCGTCAGTCCGTGGCCGACTATGCTGCGATACTCGCCGCTCAGTTGTACGGCTAGATCCTGCACGTACTCGTCGTACGAAGCGTGCACGCGGCTCGGCATCGCGGCGGCGACGATTCCGGGTGAAGCTGCCGTGAGAAAGCACTCGCGGAACGAAGTGCCGCCGATGCGGCGTTGCTCATCGACCACGCGCAACAGCCTCTGGCACTCGCGATCGACGGCACTGCTGCCGAGGTAGCGCACCGCACTCTCAGCGACAGGAGTGTAGAGCAACGACACCTGCGGACCGGCGTTGATCCCGACACCCATCCGCCACGCAAGGAAACTCGGGTAAGCCGTGATGTCGCGCATCACCGGGCGCTGCCAACCTCCGGCGTAGCCCGACAACCTGCCGCGCACGTAGGTGACGAAACTCTCGCGGCCCTGCTCGCCGTCGTTGCCAATGTCGACACGGGCGAGCAGTTGACGGCGCACGCACTCGGCGGTGGCAGTCTCTACTTCGGCTTCGAAAGTGGCGTCTTCGCACACCGGCCGGGTCCCGGCCGCGGCACCGGCGTAGACTGAAATCAGCGAAGCCGGACGCGGCAGACTGCCTGCGTGGGTGGTAAGAAAACGATCGCTGCTGCTGAGCATGACGGGAAAGTGCCGGGAGGCGGGTGCGATTGAAAACGAGGGCGCGTGCCCGCGCAGGTGCGGCAAGCGCTAGGCTACTAGCGCACGCCCCCCCTCTTCTGAACAGCCGGCGCCCACGCCCCGGGCCTCAGCCGCCACTCCGTGAGGGCTCGCCAACAGAGTTGGTTCTTTTTTCAAACCAAACGGTTTGACTTTCAAACAACCTCAGGAGCATCTGCCTTGCGTGGCCGACATCCGTTACGCCCAGTTCTGCCCGCTAACCCGCGCCGTAGAAATCCTCGGCGAACGCTGGACCATCTTGCTCCTGCGCGAATTGGTGCCGGGCCCGCAACGCTTCAGCGACCTCAAGGCACGACTACCGGGAGTCAGTTCGAGCGTGCTGGCCGGCCGTCTGGCGCGCCTGGAGGAAAAAGGGCTGATCGCCAAGCGCGAGTTGCCGGCCCCGGCGGCTTCCACGGTCTACGAATTGGCCGAGGCCGGCCGCGCGCTGCGCCCGGTCATGGTCGAGCTGATCCGCTGGGGTATGCGCTTTCTCGGCGCGCCGTGCGCCGAGGAGCGCTTCGAGCCACGTTGGATGCTGATGGGGCTGCAGGCGTTTGCGCGCCGCACCCCGACCCCGCCGTGCGCTCTGCGCGTCGTCATCGCGGCCACTCCCGCCGACGTCGAAATCTACGTATCGGGCGGCCCGGCCGGCACCGAGGTCTCGGCGTTGCCGCGACCGGTCCAGGCCAGCGTACGCGCCGAAGGTTTCGACCTGCTGTTGCTCGCCAACGGCCTGCTCGACGCCGGCGAAGCGATCGCCGGTGGGCGCATACAGATCGAAGGCGACGACGCGACAGTCGCCGCGCTGGCCGACCTCTTCGATTTCCTGCCGGTTCCCGAACCGGCCCCCGAGCCGCTGCGGGGTGCGGCGCTCGATCCCGCGTCAAGTGAAGAAAGACCGATCAAGAACGTCTCTCGAGACCAAACACAAGGAGCAACCAACTAATGCGCAAAGTACATGGAGTAGGAGCCTCCCCGTTCGTACGAAAGGTGCGGGTGGCGCTGGCCGAGAAAGGGCTCGACTACGAGCTCGAGCCGGTGTTCCCCTTCAACGTGTCGCCCGAGTTCAAGAAGATCAGTCCGCTCGGCAAGATCCCGGTCTACCAGGAGGACGACTACTACCTGCCCGACTCTTCGGCGATTCTCGACTACCTGGAAGTGAAGTACCCGAGTCCGTCGCTGTTCCCCAAGGATGCGCGTGAACGCGGACGCGCGGTGTTCCTCGAGGAGTTCGCCGACGGCGGAATCGCCGCCAAAGGTACCGCCGCGATCTTCTTCCAGCGCGTGGTAGGCCCGCGTTTCATGGGACAGCCCACCGACGAAGCCGTGGTGTCCAAATCGATAAACGAAGACATGCCGGTATTCCAGGACTACCTGGAGGGACTACTGACATCGGGCGGCGATTTCCTGGTGGGAAGTCAGTTCTCGATCGCCGACATCGCGGTCACCAGCCAGTTCGTCAACCTTTCGCACGCAAAGTACACGGTGGACGCGAAGCGCTGGCCGAAGCTGGCGGCTTACCTCGGCAAGATGTTCGCAAGACCCACGTTTGCGAAACTGATCGAGGAAGAGAGCGCGATGCTCGGCGGCTGATCAAAGTCGCGAAACTGCGGCGACGCGCCGCCGCCGCTCTCCTCCTGGGCGGCGGTGCGGCCGCATCAGAGACGGGCGCGGGACCTGTTCCCGCGCCCGTTCCGCAATCCGATGTTCGAAGGCAGCGGCGCTGCGGACGCTGGATCGAATAGGAGAACCCATCGTGTCCGGATCGATTCTGGTCTCAGATTTCATCGAAGAGCGCTGGGGCTCCAAGCTCGAAGCCGCGGCTCCAGGAATCGCGCGTGTCATCTTGCGCCCGCAGGGTCCAAGCGGGGATCCGGCTTCGATCGAAGTGGCGTTCTTCTCGGGCGACGTCTACCCCGAGCGCAGCCAAGACTTCCTGGTCACCTTGTTCGGCAGTCCGCGACTGCGCTGGCTACACTCGTTCAGCGCCGGCGTCGATCACCCGGTCTTCCACCTCTTTCTGGAGAGAGGCGTGCGCCTGAGCAACTCCTCGGGCGCCAGCGCAGTGGCGGTAGCGGAAACGGTACTGTTCTACATGCTGTGCCTGTCGCGCGACTACCGACGCTGGGAAGAAGCGCGCCGCCGGCTGGCCTGGGAGCCGCACTCGGTGCGCGAACTGCACGATGCCAAGCTTGCGATCGTCGGCCTCGGCCCGATCGGCCAAGAGGTCGCGGCCAAGGCCGCGGCCTTCGGCATGAACGTCGTCGCAGTGACTAGGCGGCCGCGCACCGGCACCGCGTTCAGCGTGCGCCCGCTCGGAGACCTCGACGCGGTCTTGGCCGACGCCGATTACGTCGTGCTGGCGTTACCACTCACACCGGCGACCCGCGGCCTGCTCGATCGCCGGCGTCTGGCCTTGCTGCGTCCGACTTCCTTCCTGATAAACGTCGCGCGCGGTGAACTCATCGACGAACAGGCGCTCGCCGAGGCACTGACCGCCGGCCGCATCGCCGCGGCAGCGCTCGACGTCTTCAACGAGGAACCGCTGCCACCGTCGAGCCCGCTGTGGAAACTCCCCAATGTGATCCTGACGCCTCACTCTAGCGGCCGCAGCGACGCTAGCGACGATCGCGCCAGCGAGATTTTTCTCGACAACTTGGCGCGCTATTTCGCCGGACGCGAGTTGCGCAACGAAGTCCGAGCCGACGCGACGGAGGGACAGCAGCGCGGTACATGAGCGGCTACCGGCCGCTGCGTACCGAGATGCAATCCGATGGAGAAAACCTTGTTGCGAACCGCGGCTGACTAGCGGGAGCTTCGCGGCAGAGCGCCGAGAAATTCCCAAGCCGACTTGGGAACACGCGAGACCTTGTGCTCGAACAGAATGCCCTTGGCGGAGTAGCTCTTTTCGTAGTAGTCGCGCGTGTCCTCACGATCGACGCCCATGTAAGCGCCTTCGAGCGAAACTCCGATGAACAAGCCGCGCGAGCGCGCGTATGAGTAGATTTCCGCGCCGAGTTTGAGGTCGGTGGCGGCTTCGGCCTTGCGGCCCACCGGACCCGCTGCCACGCCGGCTTCACCCGACAGCTTGACCTTGCTCGAGAGCAGCGACCGCACGCTCTCCGCGCTCATGAAGAACAGCACGATGTCGGTCGACGAGGCACCGAACTGAAGGCCGAAGCTCCCTCCCGTCAGCAGCACGTGCACCGGCGGACTCCACTCGTCGTTCCTGGAACGGCAGCTCAGAACGCCCTTGCCGTAGTGACCGCCTAGAAACCACGCGGCTTTCACCAGATTGGGAACCACAGCCACACAGCGGCTGCGCGCCATCAGATCGGACGGTACTTCATGGTCGGGCATGTCGCGCAACTCGCGGAAAACCGACGCCGCGCGATGCGCGCGCGCGTCGAGTTCGGTCTGCGAGGCGTCGCAGATCGACGCCGTAACCGAGCAAAGCAACGTTGCCGACACAGCCAGCGCCAGGAGGCCTGGCCTCAAACGAGCGTTCATAAACACCTCGAGCAGTGATGTGACGTTAATCGATTATAGCGGGCGTTCGGCGAGGGCAGAAAGACCGTCGATCGCGTTTATCGACCTCGGTGCCGCAAAGAAACACCGCCTCGGTCTTGCGAAGGATGTTGGCGAGCCCGGCTTCGACGCGAAGTTCGAGCGTGAAGTTCGAGGGCCCCCTCCAAGCGCGCTCGCCAAAAATCTCCGTGGTGATACGCCATCGCGACAAAGCGAAGGCGGGAGGAGCTTGCGCCGGCATCAAGTGGGTCGATCGCCTGCTCTCGCGCTACCATCGCGACAAAACGAAGGTAGGATGAGCTTGCGCCAAGAAGCATCCGCGTAAACTCGACCGCCGACCTTCCATCGCGACAAAACGAAGGCGGGAGGAGCTTGCGCCCCTCCCGCACGAAGGTCCATCCTGCAGGTAACAGCGTCGAATCAGTAGGAGAAGAAAGCCCCTACCGTGAAGACATCGACATCGTCTTCCATCGCCGCGAACGTGCCTCCCCCCGTGAACTCCCGCTTGCCGATCTCCAGCATCAGGCGGGTCCATTCGGCCCTTATCCCGACGCCGAAGCTCGGCAACAGGTTGTAGGTGACGCCCGCGCCGAAGCTGAGGTCCGTGGACCAGTTGCCGCCGTCGAGTCCTCGGAAGTTGGCGTCCCAGAAATAGCCGCCAACCTTTCCGAAGGCGGTAAAGTCATCTCCAATCGGAAGGATCGGCATGGCGGAAAGATTGAACCCGCCGGCATTCATTCCGACTCTCCCGACGCCCTCGAAAGTCTGCTCCTGCGTGTCGAGGCCGAGCCACTCGATTTCGCCGCCGAACCACTTGCACGGAGCGTAAGCGGCCTGAATGCGCCAGGCAAAACTGCCGCCGTCGAATTTGTCATACGTGGCCCCACCCAGACCGGCACCGACGGTGAAGCCGTGCGTCGCCTTCTTGGCAGTTTCCGGTTGCGCCTCCTCCTCGGCACCGGCCGGTGCGCCGAGCGCCGCAGCGGCAAGACAAAGAGCCAGCGTAGCCACCAAGATTCTTCCGTTTCGTTTCATGGTTCCCCTCACATCGCGGGTCGGCGAAACCCCCACCGCCCGGCAATTCTTGAGATGTGCCGCTTCTCTACCCTTGCTGCTGACCCAAGGCGACTGCACCCGAAGCTTTCCCCAATCGCGTCGGACGGCCTACCGTGAACGGGCAGAGGGCCGGCCGGAGTCTAGCCGCGCGGCTTCGCAGCCTTCTTCTTGGTGGTCTTCTTCTTGGCAGCAGACGCCTTCTTGACCACCCGCTTCTTCTTGGCAGCCTTCTTGCCGGCCGTCTTACGTTTGCCGCCTCCGGCGGTCCGATCGGCATTGGCCTCTAGGTAGCGGCGAAGCTCACCAACCGCCTTCTCGATCTGCGAAGCGATGCCGGTCAGGCCTTGCAGCAACTGGTGCAACACCGACTCGAGGTCGGCGGGGACCGAGGCCTTGCCGGCGCGCTTGCGCAGGCCATCGCCCAACGCACGCGCGGCTCGCTCTACTTCACGGATGACGTCTCGGATTCGGTCAGATGATTTAGGTGCCATAGCCTTAGCTATACGACCGAGGTGGGGGAATGTGCAAACATTTTCTGCACGGAGGTCACGTTGTTCCGCGTCTCAGAGGAGATTCGCGACAATAACCAGTTTTGGCTACAGCGCCAAGCCTGAAGCCCCGGCGCTACCCCCGGCACTCGGAGGCGTTGCCGCCGGTTGCAGTGGAGGTTATGGTCCGCCGACGAGACGCCACCGAGGGCGCCGCGAGTCGGCGGCGTTGCCGCCGGCTGCAGTGGAGGTTATGGTCCGCCGGCATGAGCCGCGCGGGAATCGTGGGTTTGCTTCTGCTGCTGGGCGTCGTCGGGGTCGTCGTTGCTCAATCGCTGTCGGTTGATGAGCACTCGTGCGAAGTGTGCATGGAGTACGAGGGGCGATCTCAGTGCCGCGCGGTCGGCGCCGCCACGATCGAGCAGGCCCGCGAAGGCGCGATCACCAACGCCTGCGCCTTCATCTCTGGGGGCGTTACCGAGACGATCGCGTGCCACCGCCAGAAGCCGATCTCCGAGCGCTGCCAATAGTCGTCTGGTGACCGACGCCCACCCGTAGCTGCAGCAGCCGCCTCCCACGCCACAGGCGCCGGAAACTCCGGTCTAGTGGCAAATGCCAGTAACTCGAGGCGATCGCGGTGCCGACGGAGGCTGAAGAATCCTGGCTCGGCGCAAGACTCCTGCCCCTGCCGAGCCTCTTGAGTTACGGGCATCGCGTCTACTGGAGCATGGGAGCGACGCCCTGGCCGCGGGCGAGTTCGAGCGCGTGCGACATCGAGGCGAGGATCGTCAGCACGTCCTGATCGGCCTGCTGGGCGTAGTGTGACGGCCCAGGTTGTTGAGCGTCCAGATACAGGCTGCTAGCGCCCGACCACGGAGACGAAGCTGACGCAGCGCCCCGGCGCACCGCCCAGGTTGTGCGTGAGGCCGAGTTTGGGGTTGTTGATCTGGCGCGGGCCCGCTTCGCCGCGCAGTTGCAGCCACATCTCGTACATCATCCGCAGTCCGGAGGCGCCGATCGGGTGACCGAACGACTTGAGGCCGCCGTCGGGGTTTACCGGTAGACGTCCGTCGAGATCGAATGCTCCGTCGAGCACGTCGCGCCAAGCCCCGCCTCTCTCGGCGAAACCAAGGTCTTCGTAAAGCACGAGCTCGGTGGGTGTGAAGCAGTCGTGGACTTCGGCCATCGAGATCTCTTCGGCAGGATTCTTCACGCCGGCCTGTTCGTAGGCATCACGCGCCGAGGCCACGACTTCGGGGAACGTCGTGAAGTCGTAGTCCTGCGACAGCGGGCCCTCGGCGGGTCCGGCGATGAACGAGAGCGCTTTTATGAAGATCGGCTTGTCGGTGTACTTGTAGGCGTCCTCGGCGCGCACGACGATCGCGGCGGCCGAACCGTCACTGACGCCCGAGCAGTCCATGATCCCGAGCGGGTCGGCCACCAGCGGCGAGCACTTGATTTGCTCGAGCGGCACTTCCTTGCGGAACTGGGCCTTGGGATTCTTGGCACCGTTCGCGTGGTTCTTGTACGCGATGCGCGACAGCACTTCCTTGCCGGTCGCGGCATCGAGGCCGTACTTGGCGAAGTACGCCGGCGCCAGGAACGAGAACTGCGCAGGCGCCGTCATCCCCGGCTGGGTACCGTCGCTCGGCGGAGGAGTGACGACCAGACCCGAGAAACCCGAGTCCTTGAGCTTCTCGACGCCGATCGCCATCACGCAGTCGTAGGCACCGCACGCCACCGCGTAACACGCGTTGCGCAGCGCTTCGCTGCCACTAGCGCAGAAATTCTCGACGTGGGTCACCGGCTTGTACTGGATCTTGAGCGGTTCAGAAAGCGTGAGCCCAGACAGGTTGCCCATGGTGCCGAGCCAGTAGGCGTCGACGCGATCGCGATCGACTCCCGCCGACGCGTAGGCCGCTTCGGCAGCTTCGACCAGAAGGTCGTCGAGGCTGCGGTTCCAGTGCTCGCCGAACGAAGTGCAGCCCATCCCTACGATCGCCACCCTGTCGCGAATTCCGTTGCTCGCCATTGGATCCTCCTAACAGACTGTTGGAAAAGCGCCGTGAGCCCGTTCGAGACATCCCGGCAGATCGGCCATTTTCAATTGGCTCATAACCGTTACCACGCACTAGCGGGCCGGACGCGCTTTCCAGAAGTAATTGTGAATGCCGCCGGCAGTGAACAAACGGCGGAACGTCATTTCCAGCGGATCGCCGATCTTGATCTTCTCGAGTTCGACATCCGTCAGTTCGCTCTGCACACGGCCGCCGCCTTCGAAATCGATCACCGCGACCACCATCGGCGGCTGCGGCGTGAACGCCAGGCGATCCACCGCAAAGGTTTTGATCACCGCCTTGCGGTCGGCGAAGGGTACCTCTTTCATCTTGTGCGAGGCGCCGCACTGCACGCAGACGGTCTGCGGCGGCAACTGGAAAGTGCCGCAAGCATCGCAGCGGTCGGCGACGAAAGCGTACTTCCAGCGGTGCGAACGTAGCGACGGCGGTCCGGCGGGCCGCTCGGGATCCGGACGCCGCGGCGGCTCGCTCTGCAGGATTCCGCGCCACTTGAGATAGCGCGTGTACAAGAGATCGGAGCGTTTGGAGGCGAGCCACTGATCAACCGTGCGCTGAGGTCGATAGGTCGCGATCGCGTCGGTGGCGCGCAGCAGCACGGCATCGACTCCGTCCGAAACCGAAATTACCACTATGCGATCGCCGGGCTTGGCTCTCTCGAGCGCGGTTGCCAACAACAGGCCCGCGTGCGCGGCACCAGTGTGACCGAGTACGTCCAGACGGGCGTCGATCACCTTCTCGAGCGGCAGCTTCATCTGGGCAATGAACGCCGCCGAAGCACGCGCGTTGGGCGCATCGACCACTACCGCGGCCAGATCGCCCGGGCCCACGCCGGCCCGCTTCAGCAATCCCTTGGCCGCGTTGGCAAGCAGTGGTCCCCACCCTTGCGTGAGCGCGAAGCGTTCTTCCCAGGCCTTGGAGAAGCGCTCGCCGGGTAGACGCCAGTTACTGAGGAACTCTAGCGTCTCCGAATAGGTCGCCTCGATTTCGGCGATCACGCCGCGGCTGCCGAGCAGGAAGGCCGCAGCGCCGTCGCCACCGGCCAGTTCCGCGGCGCCCTCGGGAGCGCCGACGCGGATGTCGCTCACGGTCGCCAGCGCCTGGCCCGAGCCGGACGCGACCGCCGCCTCGAAGGCTCCGATCAAGGCGCCGAGGCCGGCGCGCAGCGAGCAGGTGACGTCGACGCAGCGCAGGCCCGGCGGCAGATCGAGCGCGGCGTGAATCGTCGCCGAATTGAGCTTCTCGAAGTACGGCGGTTCGGTGGTACCGAAATACAGAGCCGTGATCCCGGCAGCGTCGCGGCCGCGCAGGCAGTCGCGCGCAGCCTCCACCGCCATCGTCACGGTGTCTTCGTCGTAGGCCGCCACCGACCTCTCGCCCTTGCCTCCGCCGGTGCCGAGGGTCTGGCCGATGGTCTTGCGCGCGATGCGATGAAACGGAACGTAGGTGCCGAACGAGACGATCCCTGCCATCCTTTCTTCTCCGTCAGTCAACAGGCGCCGGCCTGCGTAGCTGCCGCGCCGCGGTACTGCGCGCGTCTCAGGATCCGGCAACAAAACGAACCGCGGGGGCGGACGCTCGGCGCCGCCCCCGCGGGGATATTCCTCGGGAAACTCCCGAGAGCAATAGGACGAGCCCCTTTAGTCAGAAGTCGCCTTGAACGAAGCCCCGCTGTTGAGCACCGAGTTCGAAAAGTCGGCGCCGAAACACTTGCCGTTACCCAGGTTGTGCAGTCTTACGCTGACCTTCGAATCCTTGTTGAGCGGGAGATGCGGAGCCGAGAAACCGATCGTTCCCTTCACACCGATCTTGGATTTGCCCGCCGCACCCGCTGTCAGCTGCAACCGCGAGGCCGCCCCGTATTTGTGCTTGTACAAGTACCCGGTCGCGGTATCGATCCAGCACGCAGTGGCGAAGCAATTGCCGCCGGCAGCGACATCGAGTTCGGTGATCAGGGAAGGCGTGTTAGACGTCTCGTCATATATGCACAGAACGTAGTTCGCGGTCGTCAGCGGGTTGGAGAGGTCGCCCGCCTTGTCGATGGCGACGCCCTTCGACCAGTTCCACGTCAGCGAATCCTTGAAGCCGCCTTCCTTGATGAAGAGCTTGGACGTACCTGGTGTGCTGGTCTGGAGACAGCTGGCGAGCGCGGCCGGAGCGGCCGGACAATCTTCGGCCGAACGGACATACAGGATGTCCTCGTCGCCGCCGATGGTCTTGCCCAGAGTCTCGGTGGATTCCCAGGCCACGACCCAGGTGCCGCTCGATGCATTGGCGGCGGCCAGCGCTTCGATATCGGCGCCCTTGTCCTTCTCCGCGTTGGTCGCAAGCCCGGCCGGATCCGTCCAGGTAGCGCCGCCGTCCGAGGACCGCGCGGTCACGATGTCGCGGTCGGTCTTCAGCGCCTTGCCGAGCGGATCGGTCGAATCCCACACGACCACGAAGTTCGAACCGTCGTTGGCAACGCGCGGGCGATTGTCGTCGCCGACGTCGGTGGTCGCGTTGCTGCCCAGCAGCGCCGTCGCCGACCAAGTGGCACCGCCGTTGGTCGATCTTGCGGTGAAAACGTCGTCGTCGATACCAGCACCGGCGAGGTCCTCGTTGGACTCCCAGACCGCCACGACGGTGGAGCCGTCCGCCGACAGAGACGGGAAGGTATCGGCGCCGGTATCGGTGGTGGCGTTGCTGTCGAGCATGGCCGGAGCCGAGGCGACAAACCCCGGATTGGTGATGGTGGCGTAGAAGATGTCGCCATCGGTACCGTTGGCGGCAAGGTTCTCGGTGCTGCCCCACGCCACGACGTAGCCGCTGCCGTTGTAGACTACCGAATTGCCCTGGCCCAGACCGATGTTCGCGGTCATCGAACCGCCCAGCATCTGCTGGGCCGACCAGGTAGCACCGTCGTCGCTGGAAGAAGCGAAGAAGATCTGGTCGGCCGTGGGATTGGTGCCGCCGAGCACGCTGTGCTTCCACACTGCAACCCAGTGACCGGCCCCGTCGGTGGCCAGCGAGGGCTGGAAGTCGAGTTCCAGCGATTCGTCGCTGGCCCCACCGCTGTTTAGGAGTTGCGGGTTCGACCAGGTCACGCCGTTGTCGGTTGACCGCGAGAACAGGATGTCGTTGTCGAAGCCGATCGTGTCGCCCAGCGTGTTGGTAGAACTGTAAGCCGCGACCCACACGGAGCCCGAACCTTTCAAGACGCACGGCTCGGTCTCCGCCGCGGTACCGTCCGAGGCCGCGTTCGGGTACAGCGCTGCCGCGGCACTCCAGGTCGCACCGTCGTCAGTCGAACGCGTGAACAGCACGTCGAAGTCGTCGCCGATCGTGCTCCCCAGATTGTTGTCCGACGACCACACCCCGACCCAGGTCGAGGATCCATCATTGGCCACCCACACCTCGCGGTCCACGTCCTTGTTGTCCGCGGCCGACAGATCGGTTGCCGCTGTGCTGTTCAGAGGTCCCGGAGGTCCAAAAGAAATCAGCGCGTGCGAGGCGACCGGTGAGACAAGGAGAGCGGACAACGCGAGCAAGGACAGTGAAAATCGCGAATTCATAGTGCACCCCCGAAACTGGTTGAGAGACAAAAAGCTCCACGAACCGCTGACAACACCGGCTAGGTTAGGGGTTGCACGAAGCGGTTGTCAAGGCGGACAGACTCGCCTGCGGGACAAGAGCCCGGGGTCGGCCCGCAGCCGCAGCCGCGCAACTCAAAGCTCTTCGGGGTGCTCGAGGCGACAGCGGTAAAGCAAGCCGCCAGGATCCTCGGCCTGGCGCGCAACTCAGAGCTCTTCGGGGTGCTCGAGGCGACGCTTGACGGCTTGTAGGGCCCGAGAGGCGTAGAACCCGTCCTCGGTCCTCTCGTCGTAGGTGTACTTGAGCTCGAAAACCTCGGCGGCCACCACCGAGCCGTCGCCAGCCACCACGGGAACCATCTTGAGCTTGCCCATGACGGCGAAGGCCGGAATGGTCCCGTAATCGTAGTTGTGGTGGTAGCAGGCGTCGATCCCCACGCTTCCCAGATTTGCGACGAACACCGATGCGAACAGCGGGTCGTTCTCGATCATCTTGGCGGGCAGCAGATTGTGATCGTTCAGCCACCGCGCACGGCCTACGAACCACTTCAGCAGCATCGGCGGAAGCTTGAGCAGCAGATTGATCTCCTTGTCGGTCTCGGTCTTTGCGTCGGAGCGGCCGAGCAGTTGCATGTCCCAGATGGCATCGACCATCTCCACGAGAGTCTCGTCCTGCGGAAACAGGCGTTTGGCGGTAAAAAGCGGAGCGTCCTCGCTCATGCCCTTCTTCCCGGAGAAAGCGATCCAGACCCCGCGCCGCTGCCAGTAGCGTCCACCGGCAACGAAACGGTTCAGGCGCGGCTTCTCGTGGAATACCCAGGCCAGACTTCGCAGCAATAAGTGGAAGAGAGTGGCCGGACGGTGCGCGGGTCTGTCAGCGTTGAAACGCTGCAGGAAATCCTTGGCAGGCGCGGCCAACACATCCTCACGACACAGCACCGCGGATTCGGTTCGAGTGGGCATGACGAAAGGCATGATGCGACGGACCGGGTGAACGTCACGCACCAGGTCCGCGTCGGTTCGTTTGAAGATCGGCAAAGTCGGCCTCCAGGCTCGCTCAACCGGCCGAGCGCTGGGCGAGATCAGCGGCCCAGCGCTCCGCGCAGCGAAGAGCGAGCGCTACGATAGTCTCTTGAGGATTCACGCCGATCGAAGACGGGATGATGCTGGCGTCGGCGATCGCCAGCGCATCGATTCCGTGCACGCGGCCCCAAGCATCGACGACGCCCATCGACTTGTCGCGACCCATGCGCGCGCTGCTCATGATGTGCACCGTCATCAGTTCAATGTTGTGACGCTTGCGCTGACGCCTGTCGATCTCCACGAGCTGGTCGGCACCGTGAATCTCGGCGAGGTCGCCGAAAGGCAACAGCACTGAGCGCGCGCCGGCGGCGAACATCTGCTCGGCGGCCAGCCGCACGCCGCGATGTATCGTCTCGACGTCGCCAGGAGAAAGCCGGAACGTCATCCACGGCTGCAAGTCAGGCCCCAAGATCACGCGACCGACGCCGGTGTCCTCGATCAGACAAGCCGCGGTGATCATGTGGTTGAACTGCGCCATCCGCTCGGCGTGCGCGCGCCCGAAACCGGGGATGCCGGTGGCCAGGATCCCGGGCGGAACGCCGGCGTAGCCGATCAAGATTCCGTCTCCGAGAAACTGATGGATCTGATGCGACTGGTGGGCGCCGATCCACGGGTTGACACGCTCGTCGAAGACGCCGACGACTTTGGCATTGGGTTGGGTGTGAAGCCCCTTTCCCACCTGACCGCCAAGTACCAGGCTCCGCATCAGGATCCCGGGCGTGTGCCTGGCTCCGGCCGCCAGCACCACCAGGCGCGCACGCACCTCGAAACGACCCAGCCGCCCGCCGCCGACGCGCCGGCCGCTGCCGCGTTCGTCGACGAAGTGACCGCGCACACCAGTGGCGCGGCCGCCGCGCATCACTACGCGATCGACTTTGGCATAGGTGAGCAGACGCGCCCCGGCACCGAGGGCACGCGGGATTTCGGTGACCAGCATCGAACGCTTGGCACCGGTGGGGCAGCCCAGACCGCAATTGTTCAGCCCCACGCAGCGAAGCATGTTGCGCGGGTTGGTCTCGACCTTCCACCCGAGTTTGTTGGCGCCGGCTACGAAGAGCTTATCGTTACGCCCGAGCGTGTCCTCGTGCTGATGCTCGACGTGCAGGATCGACTGGGCCTCGTCGAACCAGCGTTCCATCGACTTCGAATCGGTGGACTCCAGACCGAGCTCGCGGCTCCAATGATCGAGCGCGTGTTCAGGCGTGCGCCACGACATGCCCCCGTTGATGACGGTGGAACCGCCCACGCAGCGTCCCTCCGCGAACATGATCGGGGGACGGCCGAGGATCGAACTGGTACCGGCATCGCGATACAGACGCTGGAGCGAAGTAACCGGATCGGTACGGAAGCTCTCGGTCAGATGAAGGCCGCCTTCTTCGAGCAACAGCACGTCGAAGCCCGCGTCGCGAAGAAAACGCGCTGCGGGCGCGCCGCCGGCGCCGCTGCCGACCACGACGACATCGGCACCGAACTCGTGACGACCGCGCGGGTGTAGTCCCAGAGTGCGTCCGTCTTCGACGTTAGGATACTCGAGGTCGTATTCCGGAGGACGGGCCGCAAGTTGCTCGGTTCCCGGCGTCGAGCGCTTCCTCATCGCGGTTCTCCGTCGGTCTCGGCACCGGTGTCGGACTGCGCGGACTCGGCCGCCGCTTCTGCTTGCTGCGGAGCGGGCGCTGCCTGAACCTGCGCTTGCGCCGCCTCCGCACGCGGTTGCCCAGCCCAGCCCCTGCGCCAGTCCCCAGACGCTGCCGGGGTCGCCTCCGCACGCGGTTGCCCAGCCTCGGCCTGTGCGGTCTGCTGCTCAGTCGCCGTCTGCGGCCGGGACGTCGTCGCAAGCGGCGGCGCCGAAGCCGCCGCCTTGGCTGGCTTCGTTCGTGCGCGCAAGACAGCCGCGCGGTACGCGACTCGTTCGTCGGCACGCCCCTGCCAATCGACTTCCATCGCCTGGAGAATCCGCGGGTGTTGGTAGAAGCACACCAGCACCAACGCGCGCACTCCTTGGTAGAGCATCGCGGGAGCTCCGCCCGCCCTCTCCCAGTGATGGATGTAGCGGGTCGCGGTTTCGTCGTCCATCGAAGTGAAGCGACGAAAACCCTCCCGAAACAGCACGGGGCCGTACTCGACCAGGCGCAGCCCGAGTGGAAAGGTGAGCCGTGTCGGCGCCGGTAGATACTCGAGGAAGCTCAGGATGGACCGCGCAACGTCACCATCGATCTCGGCGTCGAAGAATCCGCCGCGCGGCCGCATGACCGCAATGGCGTGCATCAGGATCTTCGTCGAGGTCTTGCCGAGCACAGTCTCTCCTCGCTCCTGCCACGGTCTCTCGGTGAAGAACCAACACCGGGCGTTGCCCGAGACCGGTCCGCTGCTATGATCCGCATGGCGTGCGGCCGAGAAACTGCCCGAGTCGCTGCAAAGCGTACTGCACCCTTGCCCGCCGCCAGGAGAACGCTTGATGGCACACCCCGGCGAGACTCTCAAGACGCTGCTAGCCGGTCCCGCTCCGGACCCGGCAGAAATCGGCTCGATTCTCGACGGTCTTGGGCTTGCCAACAAGATCGCGGCAGTGCGAGCGCTGTCCGGCACCACCTTGCAGGGAGCCCTGTGGCGCGCCGCTGCCTCGGCGCCGCCGGTTGCGGTCTCCGATATGATCCCGGCCGACTACCCACGCGTGCGCCCCTTGATCTTTCACGGCAAGAACTCGTTGCCGGCCTTCAGCGAGTTCCTGAAGATCTGTTTCCGGCCCGAACAGCCCGAGGCGGGCGATGTGGCCTGGGGTTACAACGAGACCAGGATCCGCGCTGTGGTCGGCCCCGGTTACTACGTATTGCACGATACGCCCGGGGCTGCGGGCGGCGGCGCAGCTTTCGACTACACGCAGCTTCCGCAGGCCAAACTTCCGGCCTGGCCCGAGATCAGATCGAACCACGCAGGCCTGTCGCGCTTCGTCTACGACAACATGGTCGATTACATGCGCCGCGTTGCGGGCGAGGTGTTCATCGGGTCGGCGGTGCGCGGCGGGCGCGAGATGGGCAGCTACTTCGTCGTGGTGCGCGAGCTGCTGCCGCGCTGAGCGTCCTGGCAACCCGAGTCAGAAGCCGGCAGCGAGGCTCCC
>Ga0172375_10004915_pt1 | contig 19514 bp, 12 predicted proteins | sample LakKiv1m_FD_114537 | JGI IMG/M metagenome (GOLD analysis project Ga0172375, IMG submission 114537) | Freshwater microbial communities from Kabuno Bay, South-Kivu, Congo - kab_092012_11.1m | ecosystem: Environmental > Aquatic > Freshwater > Lake | place: Democratic Republic of the Congo...
CCTCCATGTCGCGCCGAAAAAGTAAACGCTCGGAGTCACAAAAATGATCCCAAACCAGCAATAATAACGATAGAGGGCCAGCGAAAGGGCCTCGTTAGAAATGGAAGCGGAGATCCCGACGCCGGTCAGCCAAACCCCGGCAGTGACGGTAAAAACCAGGTAAGCGACATGAGTCATTGTCTTTTTGCTTTGAAAAAAGACAAAAACCCCCTCCAGCATCACCAGGACGCCGACGATGAAATGCGGCATGGCATAGACATTCCAGTAAAAATTTTTCAGACTAAAAATAGAGCTCATCATGCTGGATCGCCCTCTGAACGACGTCCCGAAGAACGTTCATGTATCCTTGAATTTTATCCCGGGGCCCTTTGATGCTGACCGCGCAGATTTTTCCGCCGTCTTCCGAAGGAAGCAGGTAGTTGCTGAATGCAATAAAACCGCCGGAATGAACGTCACTGCTTGGCGCAATGAAGAAATCAGCCTTTTTGATAATCGTGATCCCGACTGTCCCCACAAATTCCTGAAGCGGCCGCATTAGAAATTTCGAAGTGGCCGCAAACAGGAGCGGCGAGGCGGCCGCGTAGGATTCCACGAGCCGGTAACTTTCGCTCCGGCGCTTCCGAGTCGCGAGCAGTTGGCGGTTAAATTCCCTTTGAAATAAAAAGAAGCCCCTGTCGGGCTTGCGCGGATCAAAATAAATGCTGGGACGGATATAAATAAATCCCAGCGTCCGTTCGCGTTCCGCCGTCGCGCGCAAATCCACGGGAATCGCGAACTTGACGTCTTCAAATTCCTTGTACTGCGCCAATTTCCATATCAAGAGGGCCGCCGAAGTGACGATCTGCCTTACATGCCGGCCGAAACGTCTGTTCAACCGGCTTCTCACTTTCAAAAAAGGCTGAAAATCCAGGAACTGATAGACCTGAGCAATCTCATTCTTGCCGGAGCGCGTTGAACACGTTTCGGGAAGCATCCCTGCCCGGTAACCGGCTGATGGATATCGCAGCCCTTCCCGTATTCCCCATTGTTTTTTGAGGTCATTCAAAATTTCCTGGGCAGGAACACCGTCCAGCGGGATATGACTGAACTGAATCCACAGATCCGCTTCGCTATAGCATGCCTTAAACCGGCTTACAATATTCAGGACACCGTAGCCGGGATGTTTAAATTTAGTGAACGGAGGCGCCTGAAAACGGCAGGACTGTTGTCCGGAGTTATCGGACGGCAAAGACTCGAATTGAATATAGGCGGCGCTGATAACCCTCTCCCCGTATTCCGGTGACAACTTTCCCCAAAGGCCGGGAATGCGCGGCGTTTGCTTTGAAAGCCAGCGGTCCCATTTCTTTTTTAAAACCAGCGGGCGTTTTTTATCGTCGATATTCCGGGTTTCGTTGTAAACTTGGATAATCCCCCCGAGGAGAAGACTTTTTACTTCAACCGGCATCGACTCAAATTGATCGCCGCCGGAATTCAAATCTAAATAAGGCTCCAAAAGCCGCAGATTCCCGTCTCCGTCAAAACCGGCTTCGACCATATCAAAAGGCCCTCCGGACTGCTCCTTGGCGCAAAACCTGTGCCACCGAAGTCGATTATGGAAAACCGGGTACGATTTTAGAAATTGCGCCAGCCTCTGCCGACAATGCCGCTTGGCCGAAATAAAAGTTTTTTCCTGCTCCCCTTTTACGTCAGACCACAAATCCAGGCCGAAAACGGCCAACGCAAACTTGGATTGCTCGGTTCTTAGATAACTTTGCGTCACCGTCCGCCATCCGTCGGCATGACGGCCCACACCGGCTCGATGCAGCAGCGACAGGAATTTGTGGGTCCAGAAAAAAACAAGCGTCCCCGGATTCAATTTATCCGCAAACCGGTTTATCCCCAAAACCCTCATGAGCGAACGCACGGTCCGGGATCCCTGAGCTTTGATCCGGAAGATACCACGCGGTTTGATGTAGGCGTTCTTGCGGTACCAGGAAACCGCCTTCGCCAGCGTCTCTTCAAATGGCGTGGAAGTAAACCCGAGTTCCCGGACCGCTTTGGAATTATCATACACGAGCGACATTCTGCAAAATTTGACGCCTTCAGTGGGCATGAGCGGTTTTTTTCGGAGGACAAAATGAGAAAAAGCCTCCTCGAGATAGGTAAAGCACAACAGAAGCCAATAGGGAATCTTGAGGCGCGGCGACTTGACGCCGGTAAGCTTCTCCAAACGTCGGAATATTTCTCTCATTGAATAATGTTCGCTGTTGGAAAGGATGTAGCGTTCGCCGATTCTTCCACGTTGGATGGCGGCAATATGAGCCCGCGCAATATCGTCGGCATCGGCCACGGACCAAAGGGTTTCGAAATAGCCGGGATAATTTCCATTCAGAAACTTGACGATCACATCCCCGGACGGCGTGGGTTTAAGGTCCCGTTCTCCGATCACAACCGCGGGATTCAAAATAACCGCCGGCAAACCCCTTTGACAGAATTTCAAGACTTCCTGCTCTGCCAAATATTTGGAACGGGCATAGTGACTGGCGCCGCAAGAATCAAAACCCGTGGTTTCGTCGACGCGCCCCCCCCTCGGCCCGGCATTGATAGCCGCAATCGTGCTGGTATGGATGAATCTCTCGACGCCGTATTTTAAGGAGGCCGTTAACATATTGACCGCACCTCCCACGTTGATTTCATAAATGGCTTTCGGGTCCTTCATCCAAAAGGGGTAAAAAGCATATAACGAAGCGAGATTGAATACGACCGCGCATCCCTGCACGGCTTTCTCAACAGCTTGAGGATAGGTCACGTCTCCTTCCGTCATTTCCACGCCGAGATTTTCCAAAAGAAAACCGACCTTTTTCTGCCGGACCAAGACTCTGACCGCGTAGCCGGCGGCGATGAGATGCCGGATCAAAGTCGAACCGATAAAACCCGTCCCACCCGTAACCAAAACTTTCATGATCTAAGCGCTTCTCTTTTAAGGTTGCCAGACGCAAAAAAATTTCCGGGTCGCATCTTTAGAAAATAATCCCAATCGCTTGATGAAATTCCCGTTAAAAATTCTATGCCGAGTTATCGAAAGTCAAAACACCGTGAACGGGGCAGGTGAACATAAAGCCGAACAACTGGTCGCGGATCATTCTTGCGCCACCGCCGCCGTTTTTTTCTCTTTAATCTTGGCGATCTCCTGTTCCGTCACTGACCGTGTTCCCCAGAAGAAAGGCGCCAGTTCGAAACCGTGTTTCTTCGCCAATTCCAGGATAAAGTTCACTTTTTCACGGGTAATGTTTCCTCTCCCCCAGGAGTAATTTTCATACCGCTCCTCAAGATCAAGAATAATCGCTTCGGCAAAACAGCCGTACAAAATCCGGGTCGAGGGAAGCCCGATATCAAAGCCCAGATCAAGGTCGGAAGGCAGGAGTGTCAACCCGCCCGAGAAAACGAAAATATCATCGCGGTTCGGCGTCGTGTAGGAGAGATTCTTGGGATATCCCACATCACAGATCACGACCCCCGGCTTGAAACTCGCAAAATCCACGATAGAACTCGATGCGCTTGCGGCGGCAATCACAATATCGGCGTCGCGGACCGCCGAATTATTATCATGCGACGTTTTGATTTTCGCCCGGCCGCGATAGGAAAGAATACGCTCCATCTCCATCAGATTTTTCTCGCTTCGCCCCGTAATCGTTATTTCACTCACCTTCTCGGAAAGAAGTCTCGCGCAGCCCCCTCCGATATCTCCCGCGCCGCCGATAACCGTCACCCGGGCCTTTTCCAGAGTGATATCCATCCTTCTCGCCGCCTGGTACACCCCTTCCAAAACCAGGGCGACCGTAAGCGTATTGCCCGTCGTCAGCGGCACATTAACCATACTCGTGAGGGATTTCGTGAACCGCTCGCCCGCGACCGAAGTAAACCCTCCCAGGGCCACGATCCCCACGCCGAGGTCTTCGCAAACCCGGCATGCCTGAACCACTTTCTCGCACACCTTTTCCGGATTGACCTCCAGCATGTCCGGCACGATCGGGCACATGATGAAATAGCCGTTGGTTTCCCTGCCCGTAGCGGACCGGAAGCCTTTGATGTCGTAAGATTTGTAGGAAGGAGTCATTTCGAGCAGCTTGACGAGAAAATCTTTCGACGGCAGTTTGAAATCCGGTTTAAAAAATTTAAGGTATTTCACCAGATGATTCAGATTGTAAGGATGCCCCATCACGGCAAATCCCCCGATATCGCTCACCCGGCGGTGATGAATGTTTTTGTACCGCTTGGTCGTGATCACTTCCGCCATGCCGGCCAGCATCAGTTCGAAGTTCTTCCGTAATTTTTGGGCCACGACCTTGCCGATCACGTCTTCGATCAGAGGAATTCCGATTTTAAGCCGGACGTTCACGCAGACTTCCGTCCCTCCCTGCGGATGATCGAGCAGCCGCCACTCCCCTTCAAAATACTCCAAATCCCCTTCAATCGCCTTGAAACGGACCCGGAAATTCTCCAGATCGAATTCATCCTGTTCCTTCCAGCTGAGCGGCAGATCGTCCACCTTCACGCTCCAGGACGTGATAGCGTTGTACGCTCCCTTCGCAAGCACCGTACACTGCTTCACATTCGGCATGTATTGCGGAAAATATTCCATGCGGGTAAGCAAACGAAGAACCTTCCATTTGGGAACGGGAAAAACCCTGGAAACCGAAACAGAGATGGGTTCGTTATTCTTTTTTTCCATTTGAGAAAGCTCCCCGGGACTCGCTTGCGCATCCCATTTTACAGGTTTCAAGAAAAGAATCGATATCCCGGCGTGAAATCCTCCAGCGGGTCCCCCCGACTTTATAGGCAGAAAGCTCACCGCTGGAAACATATTTCAGAATGGTTTTTCTGGACCGAATCCCCAGGTAGGATTGGGCTTCGGATAGCGTAAAAAATCGATCTTCCCGTATAGAACTGTTTTCCGTTTTCAGCATTGCTAGCCTGGGATTGAAGTAAATGCCAAAGGACTGCTAAATCAACTGCTATCGAAAACAGGTAAAACTGGGTAATTTCAAGCAAATGTATTCTATGCTCAGAAAAAAGGCCGTCAACCTTTTTGATCACAGCGCGAGCTTTTAAAAATTCGGGAGGAAATCCAAATTGTTTTTCAGGAATGATGCAACTTGTTCAAATAAAACAAGATAGAGCTAAAGAACTTACGGGATTTCCGATAAAGTCTTCCGGATCCAGCCGAGAAGCTCTTCGGGAGGAATTTTAGAGGTTTCTTTATTCAGCCTCTTGCAAACCTCAAGCTTGCCTTCCTTGAGATTTCTCTCACTGACAATCACTTGCAGAGGAATCCCGATCAAATCGCCGTCATTAAATTTAACGCCGGCTCTTTCATTACGGTCATCGTAAAGCACCTCAATACCCTCCGCGGAAAGCTTTTCATAAATTTCATCGGCAATCCTCACGCTTTGCAGATCGGATTGATTGAGCGTCACTAAAAGAACCGAATAGGGAGCGATTGTTTTCGACCAGACCATTCCTTTGGCGTCATGATGTCCCTCAATATGCGCGGCCAGAATCCGGTTCACGCCGATTCCGTAGCAGCCCATAATCACCGTCTTTTTTTCTCCCTTTTCGTCGAGATACTTCATCTCAAACGCATCGGTGTATCGGGTACCCAGTTTAAACACATGCCCAAGCTCCAACGCATGCGCTTCGGCTAGAGGCTTCCCGCATTTCGGGCAAAGATCCCCATGCGCGGCGTGGCGGAGATCCCCGATCAAATCCGGTTTGAAATCGCGTCCGATATTCACATTTCGAAGATGAGTATCCTTCTGATTCGCGCCGGTCACAGAATCGGTCATCCCCTCAATATCAAAATCGGCGACGACCCGGACTCCCTGAAGCCCGACGGGCCCGGAGAACCCGATCGGCCCGCCGGTAATGCTCTGAATGTCTTCGGGTTTCGCGGGAATTAAAGTTTTGAATCCGCATAATTTCCGCAATTTAGCCTCATTCAATTCCCTGTCCCCCCGGATCAGACAAGCCACGGGTTTTCCGTCTCCCATATAAATCAGGGTTTTGATCAAATGTTCAGGCTTCAGCTTGAAGCGGGATGTGATCTCATCGACCGTTCTCAGATTGGGCGTATCAAACGCCTCCGGAGCCTTTCCACTTCCCGGTGCCGGATTCAAAACCCCGCGGGCGCGTTCGGCAATATCCCGGCTCGCCAAATATCCGCAGGCCGCGCACTGAATCATGATGTCCTCGCCGAATTCGCATTCGACCATGAATTCCTGAGAAACCCGCCCTCCCATCAGCCCCGAATCCGCGCCGACAATCCGGAACGGAAGTCCGCAACGGGTAAAAATCTTTTTGTACGCTTCGAACATTTTTTGATAGCTTTCATCGAGCCCGGCTTCGTCCTTGTCGAAGCTGTAGGCATCTTTCATGATAAATTCTTTCGTCCGGATCACCCCAAAACGCGGCCGCAGTTCATCACGGAATTTAGTCTGAATTTGAAACAGGATCTTCGGCAGATCGCGGTGAGATTTAACGTAGGCCCCCACCAATTCCGTAATCACCTCCTCATGCGTCGGTCCCAAAACAAATTCCTGCCCGGTCCGGTTCTTGAAAGCAAGCTTGTCCTCCCCCAAAGCCTCATACCGGCCGGTCTTCTTCCAAAGTTCGGCCGGATGCAGCGCCGGCAGAGACACCTCATCGGCCCCCGCCCGGAACATCTCCTCTGCGATAATCGAGCAGATTTTCTTCAGGACTTTCAGCCCCAGAGGCAGGTAGCTGTAAACCCCCGAGGAAAGTTTCCGGACGTATCCGCCCCGGAGAAGAAGTTTATGACTCATTGCCTCCGTATCTTTGGGATCTTCCCTCAAGGTAGGAATTAATGTATTTGACCAGCGCATAGTTTTAGCCCGCCCTTTGCAGCCATTGATAAATTTTTCCGAAAAATCCGATTTGCACGAGATCATTGTACATCACCGCCGCCATCAACAGCAAAAGCAGCGCGAATCCCGCTTTCGTAATCATTTCCTGGAATTGAAAGCTCAACGCTTTTCTCCGTACCGCTTCAATCAGAATGAAGACCATCAATCCGCCGTCCAGGGGAGGAAATGGCAGGAGATTAAATACCGCCAGCGAAACGCTCAGCAACGCCATCAGCTGAAAGATATGCACCATTCCGCGTTTGGCCGTTTCGCTCGTCACGGCCACGATTCCGATGGGCCCTGTCAGCGCCTTGAGCGAAAGTTTTCCCGTCACCAAATACCCGATCGCCTTGAACGTCAGTCCCGTGAACATCAAAACCGTCTCGCCGCCCTTCACCATAGCTTCACGAGGAGGATATTTTTCAATCCGGTAATCCCGACCGGGAAGAATTCCGATGCGTGAAAGCTCGCGCTTCTTGCCGAACGCGTCCGTCACCGATTCCACCTTGGGCAGGACCTCCAGAGTCCGGGACTCTCCTTTTCGATCAACCGCAAGTAAAAGGGGAACGTTTCCCACCTCGATGATTTTTGCCGTCAGTTCATTCCAGGTTGAAACCGGGGTCCCGTTCACCTCGCGAATCAAATCGCCGGCCTCCAGACCGCTCGTCTGAGCCGGATAACCGTCGACAAATCCTCCGACCGTGGACTTGAGAACCGGGTTCCCGACCATGAAAATACCGGAAAAAATAAGATAGGCCAGGATGAAATTCATCAAGACCCCCGCAATCGCGATGATAAATTTTTTCCCGGGGCCCTGCGCGAGAAAATCATAGGGACGGAGTCCTTTTTCCGGGATATCTTCGGGAGCTTCCCCGCTGGGTTTCACGAACCCCCCCAGGGGAATCAATGAAATCACGTAACGGGTTTCACGGCCCTGAAACGAAAAAATCTCGGGGCCGAATCCAATCGAAAATTTATCGACTCGAACACCCGTAAACCGGCAGGCCAGAAAATGCCCCAGCTCGTGAATAAAAATCAGGATGCCAAGAACGATCACTGCCGGAAGAATTTGCGCAACAAATCCCATAATGCCCCTTTCTATGAAAAGTTTTCCCGCGCCCAGCGATCCGCCTCAAGGACTTCCTCCAGTGAAGGAGAACCTACCGGACGGTGTTTTCGCATCAGGTTCCCGATCTTTCGCGGAATATCCGGGAACCGGATCTTTCCTCTCAGAAAAAAATCAACCGCCACTTCATTCGCCGCGTTCAACACCGCGGGCATCGTCCCGCCTCCCCGCTGTGCTTCATATCCCAACCGGAGACAGGGAAATCGAACGGCATCCGGTTTTTCGAACGAAAGCGTTTTGATTTTATCCAGACGGAGAGCCGGAAATCCGTCGCCTGAAAACCTCTCCGGATAACTCATCGCGTATTGGATCGGAAGCCTCATGTCCGTCACCCCGAGCTGTGCCAGATGAGACCCGTCAATCCATTCAACCAAAGAATGGACAATCGCCTCCGGATGAATCACAACCTCTACTTTATCCGCGGAAACGTTGAAAAAGTTAGCCGTCTCGATCACCTCAAGAGCCTTGTTCATGAGCGTCGCGGAATCGATCGTGATTTTTGGTCCCATTTTCCACCGGGGATGCCGGAGCGCCTGAGAAACCGTAACTTTCTCCAATGCCTTTTTCGGAAATTTCCGGAACGGCCCTCCCGACGAAGTCAGGAGAATCCTTTTCGCCTCTCCAGCCGCTCTCCCCTGCAAACATTGAAAAATCGCGCTCAACTCGCTGTCAATCGGGACCATCGTCACGCCGTACTTTCCCGAAAGACTGCGAATCAGCTCTCCCGCGATCACAAAAGGCTCCTTGTTCGCGAAGGCAATCGCTTTTCCGCACTGAATCGCCGTCACCAAAGGCACCAGTCCCTTCGCGCCCACCATCGCAAACACGGCAAGATCGCTCTTGGGAAAAGCCGCTGCCGCCTCAAGCCCTTTGTCTCCCCAGACAATTCGGGTCCTTTGTCCCTTCAGCTTGCGGGACAAAACTTCCGCTTTCTCCCTGTCATGAAGACACGCCAACGAAGGCCTGAAACGCCGGACTTGTTCGAGCAGAAGTTCTCCGTTTCTTCCGGCCGCAAGCACCTCGACCCGGAAATGTTCCGGATGACTTTCTACGACCCGGAGGGTATTGACCCCGATTGAACCGGTAGAACCGATAACGGCAATACGTTTCATTGCTCTCTCAAAAATTTTAAGTGCCGGAAACTCTGCTCCCCGCCCCGGCCCATTAGGACAAGACAAACCAAATCACGTAAAAATAGGTGAACGGGACTGTCAGCAGCAGGCTGTCCAAAACATCCAGAATCCCTCCCAACCCGGGCAAATCTCCGGAGTCCTTCACGTCCAGCCCCCGCTTCAGCATGCTTTCGATCAAATCGCCCAATTCCGCCAACAGGCCCAATAAAATTCCGAGAAGCGCAAGATGCCCAATCGGGATGTCGAGAAACAGGCCCGATGCCAGGGAGAGCATGAAAGAAACGGCAAGCTGGGCGATTGCGCCTTCCAAAGTTTTATTGGGGCTGATATGCGTCACAAACTTTGTTTTTCCAAACCGCTTCCCCGCAAAGTAGGCGCCCGCATCTCCGAGTTTGGTAATCAAAATCGCGTAATACACCCAGGCGCTCCCCTGAGGAAACAGCCGGATTTCCACCAGATAAGAAAAAGGAAGAGCGATCCAGGCAATACCGAGAATGGAGAACGCGGCATTTCGGAAGGCCGAAGGAAGCCTCTCCCGGGACGAGTCCGATAAAAAGAACGCCCCCAGCATCAAAATAAACAGAAACGGCAGACTTTCGGAAAGAAGGGCAAGCGGCGCGAGGAACCCGATCCCAAGCATCAGCGGGCGGTTCAAGACAATATTTCTCCGGGCAAAAATCCCCCAGTATTCGTTCAACGCGACCAGAATAAATCCTTGAATCACCGCGATAAAGCCCCAGAACGGGAGCCAGAAAATAACCCCGTAAGCGCCGCCGAGCAAAAGCGCCGAAAGGCTCAATCGTTTCGCGAGTTCACTGCTTTTTCGGAATGGCTTCGGTGCGTCCAAAACGTCTCTCCCTTTTCGAATATTCCTGAACAGCCTTCAACAAATCTTCCTTCCCGAAATCAGGCCATCGTTTTTCGGTGATATAAAGTTCGGCATAGGACAACTGCCACAACAGGAAATTGCTCAGCCTCATTTCGCCGCTCGTACGGATCAAAAGGTCCGGATCCGGCATTCCCGAGGTATAGAGATGCGATTCAATGGTCTCGGGAGTAATCGCTTCCGGGCGGAGTTCCCCGCTCAAAACCTTTCCGGAAATATTCCGCACAGCGTCCGCGAGTTCAATCCGGCTTGAATAGCTCAAAGCCAAGGTCAGAAAAAGTTTCCCATTACCCCGCGTGTCCTGCATGAGCCGGGCAAGTTTTTTCTGAACGTCCGCGGGAAGGTCCGAAAGCCGGCCGATCGCGTTGAAACGGATATTGTTTTTCAAAAACCCGTCCCGCTCCTTGTCCAGATAGAGGGAAAGAAGATTCATCAGAAAGTCAATCTCCTCTTTCGGGCGTGTCCAGTTTTCCGTCGAAAACGCGTAAAGCGTCAAATACCGGATCCCGATATCGCCGCAGGCCTTAATGATTTCCCGAATGCTTTCCACGCCCTTTTCATGCCCCCGGATCCGCGGCCAGCCCTTTTCCCGGGCCCACCGGCCGTTTCCATCCATAATGATCGCAACGTGGACAGGCAATTCTTCGGGCATCGGTTATCTCACAAAAATCGTTTGAGACCTCTCGGCCCCCACTGAAATAATGGAAATGGGAGTTTTCAATATTTTCGACAAACGCGACAAATATTTTCTGGCATTCACAGGAAGATCGCCGTAACGCTTCACCCTGGTAATATCCTCCAGCCATCCCGGATGCTCTTCATAAACCGGCTGGCATTTTTCCAGAACCCGGACATTGGAAGGCAGATGGGGATAGGTCTTCCCTCCGTAGCGGTACGCAACGGCAATTTTGATCTTTGGAAGTTCATCCAGCACATCCAGTTTCGTCACCGCAATCGAATCAAGACCGTTCACGCAAACCGCGTGCCGCACGACAACCGCGTCAAACCATCCGCAGCGCCGCGGACGCCCCGTCGTCGCTCCGAACTCCTCGCCCTTGGTCCGGATTTTTTCCATGAGATCCGGAGGAAACTCCGTCGGAAACGGCCCTTCGCCGACGCGGGTCGTATAGGCCTTTACCACTCCCAGGATATTGCCGATATGTGTCGGAGCGACTCCCGTCCCCGTCACCGCACCACCCGCCGTCGCGTTTGAAGACGTCACATAAGGATACGTTCCGTGATCGACATCCAGCAAAGTCCCCTGTGCCCCCTCGAAAAGAATTTTCTTCTTCTGCCGGACCGCCTCATTCAAGAAAACAATCGTGTCCACTACAAAGGGCTTTATTCGGCTCCGCCAAAGACGGAATTCGTCATAAACCTTTTTAAAGGAGAGCGGGGGTTTTTCGAAAATTTTCGTCAGCACCCGGTTCTTTTCCGCAAGCACATAGCGAAGGCGATCCTCAAACACCGGAAGATCCATCAAATCCCCCACGCGAATCCCCAGACGGGCAATTTTGTCCGCATAGCAGGGACCGATTCCGCGCTTGGTCGTTCCGATTTTTCTTCCATGCCGGGACTCCTCCTGAAGCGAATCGATGAGTTGATGATACGGCATAATCAAATGAGCCTGCTCACTGATGAAGAGCCTGCCTCCCACCCGGATGCCCCGCTTTTCCAGGCCGTCAATTTCGCTAAACAAGGCTTTCGGATCAATGACCACCCCGTTTCCGATCACGCAACGCTTCCCGGCATGCAGGATGCCCGAAGGAACCAAATGAAGAACAAATTCCTGATCTCCAAACTGAACGGTATGGCCCGCATTCGCACCGCCCTGATAACGAACGACATAATCGCTTCGCTCCGTCAGGACATCGATAATTTTTCCTTTGCCTTCATCTCCCCACTGGGCACCAATCAAGATTGTGTTCATAGGAAATTCTCTTTCCATTCCCCGTACGGAACAAAAAACGCGGACGGATGGGCTTCCCGGTTTTTAAAGTTTCACGAGTTTCACGTCAATGATATGTTTCAGAGACTTCAATTCTTTCAGCACCTCCGCAGAAATCGATTGATCCGTGTTGATCACCGTCATGGCGTGAGCGCCCTCGCGGTCACGGCCGAGCGTCATCTCGGCAATATTGATTTTTTCCCGGCCCAGCAGAGTCCCGATACTTCCGACCGTTCCCGGCTGATCGTCATTGGTCACTACCAGCATGTACCCCTTCGGAATCGCATCCATATAAAACTGATTCACCCGGACAATTCTGGGATCTTTGTTTCCGAAAAGAGTTCCCAAAATCGTGTGAGCCGCCTGAGGCGTCCTGACCGTCACGGAAATGGCATTCGCAAAATCTTCCACCTGCGTCGTCTTGCTTTCTTTGACCGTGATTCCGCGTTCTTTGGCGAAAGCCGGCGCATTGACGAAGTTGACCAGCGCTCCCGAAATCGGTTCCAATAGGCCTTTCAGCACCGCGATCGTCAGAGGCGCCAGATTATAACCGGTCACCTCCCCGCTGTAGCTGACCTCCACCTCCTGAATCCCCCCCTCAAACAGCTGCGTATGAAAAAGCCCGAGCTTTTCGGCGAGATGGATCCACGGCTGCATTTTCTTGTAAGTCTCCGCATCGAGAGACGGCAAATTGACCGCGTTCCGGATTCCACGATCCAAAAGCGCGTCCGCGACCTGTTCCGCCACCGCAATCGCGACGTTGACTTGAGCCTCCTCGGTGGAAGCTCCCAAATGTGGAGTCGCAACCACCTGCGGCAGTTTCAGGAGAGGATTGTCCGGCTCCGTGGGCTCTTTTTCGAAGACATCCAGCGCCGCCCCTTTCACGTGCCCAGACTGAATGGCTTCATACAGCGCTTTCTCGCTGACCACTCCGCCCCGGGCGCAGTTGATAATGCGAACACCCGGTTTCATCAGCGCAAACATTTCCTTGTTGATCAGATTGCGGGTCTCATCATTCAACGGCACGTGAAACGTGATGAAATCCGACTGGCTGATTACTTTTTTAAGATCGCTCACCACCTCAATTTCAGGCTGTTTCACCGCATCCTTGGAAAGGAAAGGATCATAAGCCAGAATCTTCATCCCGAAAGCAATCGCCCGCTTGGCGACCTCCCGTCCGATTCTTCCGAAGCCGACAACCCCCAGAACTTTCCCGCAGAGTTCCGTTCCGACAAAAAGATTCCTTTTCCATTCCCCGTTTTTGAGGGAAATATTGGCGGAGACGACATTCCGGCTCATCGACATCATCAGGCTCAGGGTCAATTCCGCCGCGGAGATCGAATTTCCCTCGGGCGTATTCATCACGATGATGCCGCGCTTTGTCGCCGCGGCCAGATCCACGTTGTCCACGCCGACTCCCGCGCGACCGATCACCTTGAGACGCGTCGCCGACTCAATAATTTCCTTCGTCACCTTCGTCGCGCTTCTGACAATCAGCGCGTCATAATCGCCGATGATCTTTTTCAATTCCTCGGGAGGCAATTTCGTCTTAACATCCACCTCGATGGATTTTTCCTTCTTCAGAACCTCGATCCCCTGTTCTTCCAACGCATCGCTGACTAAAATCTTTATTGCTGAGCTTTTCATCTTATCTCCACCTCATTTGTTTTTTATCGGCGTTAAAAAAATAACCGCAAAACGTTTCCCCGTTTCAATGCTCCGCTCAATCCTTATCCCGTCACTTCCAAAACTTCGGGAAACCCTCCGGGGACCGGCTGCCCTAACTGCGCCAGTACCTTGGATAAACCGTCAAATCCCCGCAAAAGGTCCTTTTCCCTGACGGCTCCCATATGGCCGATTCTCAAAATCCTGCCCTTGAGTCCATTGCCCTGGCCTCCGGCCATGAACACACCGTACTCTTTCTTCAAAATCTTCAGAAGCAAATTCCCGTCAACTCCTTCGGGCAAACAAACGGCAGTCATCGCATTGGAAGGTCTTTTCGGAAACATCTTAAGGCCCCATCCATCCAGCACCTGCCGTGTCATCCCGGCCAGACTCGCGCAGCGGCCCCACTGAGCCTCCACGCCTTCCTTCAAAATCAGTTCGAGGGATTTTGCCAAAGCGCAAATAATGGAAATGGCCGGCGTAAACGGTGTGTCAAAATTCTCGAAATCCTTCCGGTACCGCCGCAAATCGAAATAATACCGCGGCAAGCGGCCTCTTTCAGCAGCGGCCCATGCTTTCGGACTGACGGCAAGAAATGCGGCCCCCGGCGGAAGCATCAGCGCCTTTTGCGAAGCGCCGATTGCGACATCCACATTCCAATCATCCGTTTCCAGAGGATCGGCCAGAAGTCCGCTGATCGCATCCACCACAAAAATCGCATCCGTCCGGGCCACCAAACGCCCAATCGACCGGACATCATTGAGAACTCCCGTGGATGTTTCGCAAAGCGCGGTATAAACCGCCCGGTAGGAGGCAAGCGTAAGCTGTTTTTCAACCGCGCCGGGATCCGCGGCCTCTCCGTACGGAATCCGGAGACAGTCGCATTCGATTCCGTAAGCTTTCGCGATTTCCAAAAAACGCTCGCTGAATTTCCCGCAGGCAAGAACCAGAATCTTGTCTCCCGGTGAAAGAAAGTTGATGATGCCGGTTTCCATCGCGCCGGTTCCGGATGAAGCAAGGGTAAAGATCGGATTCCCGGTCCGGAAAACTTCCTGAAGGCTTCCGCTAACAGTCCGGAAAATGCTCCGGTATTCATCCGTCCGGTGGTGAATCAAAGGAGAGGCAAGGGCCTCTCTTACCGGCAACGGAACCGGGGTCGGGCCCGGCGTGAGCAACAGAGGCTGTAGATTCTGTTCAGAAGGGCGCATCGAAAACCGTGAACTTTCCTTTCGGCCTATTTCTTTTCTTTAAGGTCAGATTTGGACTCGATCACGTGGTCGACGATGCCGTATTCCCTGGCCTCTAGCGCCGACATGAAATAATCCCGGTCGGTATCCTTCTCGATTCGTTCAATCGGCTGACCGGTATGCTTCGTCAAAATCTGGTTGAGTTGGTCCTTAAGTTTCAGAATTTCCTTGGCGTGAATGCTGATATCCGTCGCCGTTCCCTGCGCTCCGCCCCACGGCTGATGAATCATAATCCTCGAGTAAGGCAATGAATACCGCTTTCCTTTTGCCCCCGCCCCGAGAAGCAGCGCCCCCATGCTCGCCGCTTGTCCGATGCAGTACGTCGCCACATCGCATTTCACAAACTGCATGGTGTCGTAAATGGCAAGGCCCGCCGTCACGGAACCACCCGGCGTATTGATATACATATTGATATCCTTGTCCGGATCCTCCATCTGGAGAAAAAGAACCTGGGCGATAATCAAATTCGCGATCACGTCGTCAATCGGCGTCCCGACAAACACAATGCGATCTTTCAACAGGCGGGAGTAAATGTCATAAGCCCGTTCGCCTCTTCCGGTTTGTTCAATGACCATCGGCACCAGATAACTCATCGTCTTCTCCTTTGCTCGGATCGGCGGAACCCGGTCCTCCGTCATGACACATCCGCCTTTTCACGAAGATGCTGCAATGTTTTTTTATTCAGAATATCATGCGCCAGGCTACCCAGACGGTTTTTCGCTTCATAATAAGACCTTACTTTTTCCCTAGGCTGCTGAACCTGTTTCGCGATTTCATCAAGCCTCTCGTTCAAATCTTTTTCCGTTACTTCGATTTTTTCATTTTCGGCGATCTTTTCCAGCACAAAACCGAGACGGACCCTCTTCTCGGCATCCCCTCTCATCTTCTTCCGCAATTCTTCTTTCTTCGAATTCAAATCGCTTTCCTTGGAGTTCTTTTCGGCGGAGTGTTTAAGCTCACCCGCAACCAAATCCTCCAGCGTCAAATCGACCAGTTTTTTGGGAACATCGAACTTCGAAGACTCCACCAGGCGATCCAGAATCTCATTCTGAAGCCGGTGCTCTTCCTGCCGGTCTTTTTCCTCGGCAAGATCCCTTTCAATGGCCTGACGCAAATCCTCGACACTTCCGTAATCTCCGATTTCCCGCGCCCATTCGGCTGTCGCCTCGGGAAGCACTCTCGTCTTGATTTCTTTAATATTGATTTTGAATGTCCCTTTTTTCTCCGCCAGCTTGGGATCTCCGTAATCTTTCGGGAAATCCACCTCCACGGATTTTTCCTCTCCCGCCTTCACTCCCTTGAGAGCGGCGCAAATTTCGGGAAGCAGTCCCTGTTCCTGAAATTCAATCCAGGCATCCTGCCGCGCCTCGAGCTCCTTTCCATCCGCAAAGACCTTCAGATCGCAGATAAAAAAATCCCCGAACTCAAGCCCTCGCCCTTCCACCGGAGTGAACTTGGCATGACCTTTTTTCAACTCTTCCACTACGCGGTCGATCTCATCGGCCTCAACTTTGGAAGGATTCTTTTTCAGTTTCAAACCGAGATAATGCCCGGTCTTAACCTCCGGGCGAGTTTCAATATAAGCGCTGTATTGCAATTTACGGTCAGTAAAATTGATCTCCCGGATTTCGGGATGAAAGATAGGATCCAGACGGTGCTCCGATAAAGCCTCCTGCAGGGTTCGAGAAACCAGCCTTTTTTGAACTTCCTCTTTTGCTTCATCTCGATAATGAGATCTCACAAGATCGGGAGGGACTTTCCCCGGACGAAACCCGGGAAGCTTGGCCACTTTGGAAATTTCACGGTACACATGCTCATAGGCTTCCGCGATAGCCTCTTCGGGGACATTCACACTGACAAGTCTTTCGCATGGCGCCAACTCTTTAACAGTAACCTTCAACGGACCCTCCTCTCATCTCCATGAAAAACATTTCCATTATCGTAGAACTTTTTCTGGGCAGAGGGGGAGTTGAACCCCCAAGGGTTTCCCCACAAGATCCTAAGTCTTGCGCGTCTGCCAATTCCGCCATCCGCCCAAATTACCGCACACACTTCCCCACTCTGAAAATGAACGAAATTCCAAACCCGTGCCCGACGGTCAATGCTTCAGACCAGCAGGATTTCGAGAGTTATGGAGATAAATTCATGGAGCGAGCGGAGGGATTTGAACCCTCGACACCAACCTTGGCAAGGTTGTGCTCTACCCCTGAGCTACGCTCGCACACAAGTAGCGCATTATACCTGATTCGAATAAAAAATCAAATCTGTCGGCAAGGAAATAAGTTAGGTGTGTTTTAACGCCTTGATTTAAGAGGAATTTACGGAGAGACCGGGTCGAAAACCTTTTTCCGACACTCCGCTCGCCCAACGAGGGGCTCGCTCCGTAATCTTTGGTCTGTAGTCTGCCTTATGCGGCCGCGAGAAGCTTTCTGACATTCTTGACCCAAACGGACAGAAACTGGGCCAATGCATTTGCGTTCGGAGAGAAGCTGTAAACCCCCTCCTGATTCTCAAGCTTGAATTCCCTGCGGTCTTCATCCGGAAGCTGATCCCGGGTCAACGTCGCTTTAACCAGCTTGAGGCCCAGCATGTAAGGAGAATAATTCCGGAACCTTTTCGAGTTCATGTCATGCGACGGATAGACTTTCCACGCGTCCGCCGGGAGCTCAACCTGAATCATAACGTCCTGGCCTCCCACCATAATCAGATGCCTGTAAAGATCCAGAGGCGTCACAATCTTCTCAGGGGACACTCGCCGCATCGCTTCATAAAGAGTTCTGTCCGCGCCGGGCAATCGCCTCATCGGAAGATCCCGGAGCCAATCCGCAATTTCCCCCCGCCGGACAATGGAAAAATCAAAACGCTCGGCGATGGGATTCGGTGACTCGGAAAAATCCAGTTTCGCGCGAATCCTTTGACGGATTTCGGAAACCAGCGCCTCATCGGCCCCTTCATAAACCACCAACCGGATAAAAAGTTTTGTCTTCATTTGCAAGCTCAGTTGAAATGACAAAAGTTCTTCCGCTGTCGGAAGGCGATCCCCGAAGACGACGACTTCCGCTCCGGTATTGACGACGTCCACCTTGTAATATTCCTCATGAACTTTTCTGGCAAGCTTTGCAAGCCGGGATTCTTTTGCCTGAAGATATCCCAGAGCAAAAAGTCTTTCCCCAATTCTCAATTCCGGATAACCAATCTCAAGCAAAGCGACCGCCACTGCCGGCGGGAATCCTTCCTGGACGAAACCTCCTGCAAGTCTTGTCACCGCCAACACCGACTCAAGGCTGACGCCCTCTTCCCGCAGACTTCGCGCAAGAAACTGCACAACCGGCAAAAAAGCCTCAACCGCAGCCATCGGCCGGCGTCCTGAAGCTCCGGAAATCACAACGGGTTTCGCAGAAGGAATCACCATCGGCGGAAATTCAAATCCCGGAAGTTCCGAAGGAAACGCTTCCACGACAGGCTTCAGCCGGTTCAAAACAGGTACGAATTCGTTAGCGCTGTCCGCTAAATCCCAAATTTGTCTTTCTATAAATTCAATCGGGGTCGGTCCAGGTTCCAAAAGAAGAATCGGAGGAATCGAAACAGACGCAAGTTCCCCTTCCGTTTCGGAAATCTTCTCTCTTGTCGCCGGAGAGACACCCTCCGTCCGGCCCAAATCTTGAACGGCAGACTTTAATTCAGCGGTGCGTTCATTCAGCTGGAATGAAAGTTTCCGGGCCGGTTCAAGCTGTGCATTGTCAACAACGCCCGCTGTTAAAACGGGTAAAAGGCTGTTCAATTCTGAAGACAATTCGGCGGAAAGAGCATCGAAAGCCGTCATTGCGGCAGCGATTCGTCCGGTAATCTCCGGAAGATTTTCGCCCGGCAGCAGAGTTTTCACTTCGCCTTCCGGAGAAACTGCCACAGGGGGCAAAAGCCGCAATTCATCGGCTAAATTCTGAAGTCCGGAAAGCAAATCAGTCCGCGAAACCGCCCCTCGTCCAAAATCGATCCCCTTATCAGAAATTTCCAATGCAAGGGCTGACGGCCCCTGAAGAGCGCCCAATGAAGCGGCAGTCAATTCACCAAGAGGAGCAATTAAATTTCTCGCCCTCAATTCTTCCAAAAGGAACTTTCGCATCAAAAGAGGAAGGGCTCGAAAAGACTGAGCAATTTCCGCGCTGGAAGGCAACGCCGCAACAACTCCGCGCAGACGAAGCAAATCAACTCCTCTCCGAATTTGAGCAACAATATTTTCAAGCAACGCCAAATCCTGCGCTGAAATCCGAAAAGGACTCACAAGCCCCATCAATTCACGTAATCCTCCGAGACTCACTCCTTCGGGCAGTCTCATCTCCGCACGGCTCCGAGCCTCGCCTCCCAACTCGCTCAATCGCCTCGCCGACTCCGTAACCAATCTCGAAAATTCAGGAATCAATCTCTCGGGAACCCTCGAAAATATAATTTCATCCGCGCTCAATCCGCCTTCAGGCACCCCCCCCAGCACTCTCCTAAACACCCGTCCCATCGGCTCCAAATCCAAACTCTCACCGCCCAAGCCTCGCCCGATATCAACCAAATCCGCGTCCGTCATTTCTTCACCGGGACCCGGAACCGCCACCGCC
>Ga0172375_10004916_pt1 | contig 19513 bp, 19 predicted proteins | sample LakKiv1m_FD_114537 | JGI IMG/M metagenome (GOLD analysis project Ga0172375, IMG submission 114537) | Freshwater microbial communities from Kabuno Bay, South-Kivu, Congo - kab_092012_11.1m | ecosystem: Environmental > Aquatic > Freshwater > Lake | place: Democratic Republic of the Congo...
ATCTTGTCGGCCAGCGAAATGCCCATGCGGACGCGCGATTCGTAGACCGAAACGCCGTCGATCAGCGAGTCCGGCCGCGCCAGATAGACGTACTCGAACATGCAGGGTGCATGCATCGTCTTCTCCGCGCACTGTCGGCTGATGAACTGGCCGCGCGTGTCGATCAGCACCGCCTCGCCCGGCTCGACATCACGCAGGAACTGGAAGCCGAGCGTGTCGAGGGCGACGCTCTCCGAAGCGACGAGATATTCCGTACCGGCCGGCGTTTCGCTCTTGCCGATCACCAGCGGGCGGATGCCGTAGGGGTCGCGGAAAGCCAGCAGGCCATAGCCGGCGATCATCGCCACCACGGCATACGCGCCGCGCACGCGCTTGTGCGTGCCGGCGACTGCCTTGAAGATCGTTTCGGCCTCGACCTGGTATTTCGTCGACGCCACCTGCAGTTCGTGCGCCAGCACGTTGAGCAGCACTTCGGAATCCGAATTGGTGTTCATGTGCCGCAGATCCTGCAGGAACATGTCGCGCTTCAACTGCTCGGAGTTCGTCAGGTTGCCGTTGTGCGCCAGCATCAGGCCGAAGGGCGAGTTGACATAGAAAGGCTGCGACTCTGCGGCGTTATAGGCCGAACCCGCCGTTGGATAACGACAGTGCGCGATGCCCCAGTTGCCGATCAGGTTGCGCATGTTGCGCGTGCGGAAGACATCGCGCACCAGTCCCGGCCCCTTGTGCATGTGGAAGCGTCCGCCTTCGGCCGTCGCGATGCCGGCCGCGTCCTGGCCGCGATGCTGGAGCACCTGCAGGCCGTCGTAGAGCAACTGATTGACTGGTGTGGTGGCGACCACGCCGAGAATGCCGCACATCGTTTCACCCTATCGGTATTGAATCCGTTTCGCCAGTTCCGGCGGCAACCATGGCCTGACCGCCAGCACACCCGTTTCCAGTGGCGGCGCGAACAGCGCCTGCCGCCACCACTGCTGTTGCGGCAAGGGCGTCAGCCCCGCCAGCAGCACCAGAACCAACAACACCAGCACGCCGCGCGCCACGCCGAACAGCGCACCGAGCATCCGGTCGAGCGGCCGCAAACCCGCTGCCTTGAGCATGAGCGTTACCATCCAGCGCAGCAGCGCGAATGCAATCAGCATGCCGACGAATACGGCGACGAAACCCGCCAGTTGTCGCCACAAGGGGTCCGGCAGTTCCGCGAGCAGAAGATTGCCCACCGTCACCGCCCACATGCGCGCCGCGATGAAAGCCGCCACCCACGCCAGCAGGGCGAGGATTTCGCTCACCACTCCGCGCGTGCCCCCAACCAGGAGGGAGATGGCCATGACGGCCAGCACGAAATAATCGAAGGGCGTCACCCGAATTCACCGTGTGCTCAGGGTTATCAAGATTTTTTCGCCACCGGACCATCGACGCCGATGATCTTGATGCGGGCCCTGGCCTTTTCAGCCGCTTCCTGACTCTTGAACGGACCGGCGCGCACACGGGTACGCGCACCGCTCGGCGTATCGACCTTTTCCGTATAGGCAGGCACGCCCAGATCCTTGAGCTTGGCCAGCAGGTTCTTGACCCGACCGGGCTCGGAATAGGCACCCAGTTGCACCTCCCAGGCCTCGCCCGCGGCGTTCGCCCTGGGTTCCGGCTTCGGTTCCGGCTTCGCTTCCGGTTTCGGTTCCGGCTTCGACTCCGCTTTAACCTCTGGTTTGCTTTCCGGTTTGCTCTCGGGCTTTACTTCAGACTTGGCTTCGGGTTTCGGCTCGGGTTTGGCGATCGGCTTGATGTCGGTCCTGGCGACCGGCTTGGCTGGCGTTGCCGCTTTCTGCGGCGCGCCCTCGTCAGGACTGGGAATACGCACCTGAATGTCCTTGAGCGGCGGCGCCGGCTGGTGATCCATCACCATCGGCAGGATGATCGCCGCGAACAGGGCGAGCGCAACGGCACCGATCAGGCGACGGCGCGCACGCTTCTTCAGCAGCGTCGCTTCATCCGTTTGCATACCCGCGCGGGCATCTTTATCTTCTAGCGCCATGTCACTCTTTGCCACGGTTCAGGGCAGGCATCGCCCCGGCGACCGTCAGGAAGGATCCGAAGGCCAAAATTCTATCATCGCCACCTGCATTCTCCTGCGCATGCAGCAGTGCGGCAGCAGGTGTGTCGAAGCAGACTGCCGTCGCGCCAGCGCCGACTTTCGCGATGATTTCCGCCAGTTGCGCCGCGCTCGCGGCACGCGGTCCGGGCAGGTCGCAGGGCAGCCAGCGATCGACGCGCCCCTGCAGGGACGCGACCACGCCAGCCATGTCCTTGTCGGCCATCATCCCGAACACTGCCCAGGTCGTGCGCGCATAACCCATGTTGCCGAGGCTGTGCGCCAGCTCAGCCACCGCCTGCGGGTTGTGGGCAACATCGAGGACGATCTGCGGATGCCCCGGCAAGACCTGGCAGCGCCCCGCCACCTCCACTTCCGCCAGCCCGCGGCGGATATCCTGCGCCGTCACCGGCAGGCGCTCGGACAGGCAGTCTAGCGCGGTGATGGCGCAAGCGGCGTTGTGCAACTGGCAGTCGCCGCGCAGCGCCGGGAAGGCGAGGCCACCGAGCTTGCGTCCCGCTCGCCCCCAGTACAGCCACTGCCCTTCCTGCCGCAGATACCCGAAATCGCGGCCAAGGCACAGAAAGTCGGCGCTGGCGAGACGGCATTGTTCGCTCACGCTGGCCGGCGGATCGGCATCGCCGTAGACCAGCGGCCGGCCAGAGCGGCAAATGCCCGCCTTTTCGAAACCGATGGCTTCGCGCGTCGTGCCCAGAAAGTCAATGTGGTCGAGCGCCACGGTCGTGATGATCGCGCAGTCCGCATCGTAGATGTTGGTCGCGTCGAGTCGTCCGCCCAACCCGACTTCGAGAATGATCGCGTCGAGATTTTCCGCAGCGAACATCTCCCACGCGGCCAGCGTGCCGAACTCGAAATAGGTCAGCGGCACCATGCCGCGCGCCGCCTCGACGCGTGCGAATGCCACACAAAACTCGGCATCGTCCGCCGGCACGCCATTGATCCGTACCCGCTCCTGATAGCGCAGCAAATGCGGCGAGGTATAGACACCGACGCAATAACCGGCGGAGATCAGAATGCGTTCCAGCAGCGCGCAGGTCGACCCTTTGCCATTGGTGCCGCCGACGGTGATGACCGGACAGGTCTGGCGCTGGTCGAGCGCGCGCGCCACCTGCCGGACCCGCGCCAGGCCGAGCTCGATGCCCGCCTGCCCGCGCGGATGCAGGCTTTCCAGATGGGCCAGCCAGTCAGCGAGGCAAGCTGGCGCGGCAACCATCAGACGGCGGGAATCCTTTGCAGCAGCGTCAGCACGCTGCCGAGCCGGTCACGCAACTGGCGCCGGTCGACGATCATGTCGATGGCGCCCTTTTCGAGCAGGAACTCGGCACGCTGGAATCCTGCCGGCAGCTTTTCGCGCACGGTCTGCTCGATGACGCGCGGTCCGGCGAAGCCGATCAGCGCCCCCGGTTCGGCCATCACCACATCGCCGACGAAGGCGAAGGACGCGGACACGCCGCCCATCGTCGGGTCGGTCAGCAGCGTGATGAACGGCAACTTGTGCCGCGCCAGCCGCGTCACGGCCGCCGTTGTCTTGCTCATCTGCATCAGCGACAGCAGGCCCTCCTGCATGCGCGCGCCGCCCGAGGCGGTGATGCAGAGAAATGGCAGCTGGTTCTCGACGGCGGCATTGACGCCGCGCACGAAACGCTCGCCAACCACCGAGCCCATCGACCCGCCCATGAAATCGAATTCGAAGCAGGCGACGACGAGGGGCAGCGTCTTCACCGCGCCCTGCATCACGACCAGCGCGTCCGACTCGCCGGTTTCCTCGTGCGCCGCCGCGAGGCGGTCCGGATAGCGCTTGCTGTCCTTGAATTTCAGCGCATCGAGCGGAATCACCTCGCCGCCGATCTCGAAACGGCCTTCGGGGTCGAGCAGCAGGTCGAGGCGTTCGCGCGCCTTGAGGCGATGATGGTGGCCGCATTTCGGACAAACGCTGAGGTTCTGTTCGAGATCGGTCGCATACAGCACCGCCTCGCAGGAGGGGCACTTGCGCCACAGGCCTTCGGGGATCGACTTCCGCGCGCCCTCGGCGCGCTTGATCTTCGGCGGCAATAATTTCTGGAGCCAGCTCATTTCCGCGTCTCCCCATGCGTTGCATCCATGGCCGTGCGCACTTCGCGCAGGAAGGCCGTCACGCGCGCCGGCGCCGTACCAGCGGCGCTTTGCTCGATGGTTTCGATGATCTTGCTGCCGATCACAACCGCGTCCGCCACCCGCGCGATGCGCGCGGCACTGGCCGCGTCGCGGATGCCGAAACCGACACCAACCGGCATGCCGACCTTCTCGCGAATCACCGGAATGCGGCGCGCCACCTCGTCGAAATCGATGGCGGCAGAGCCGGTCACGCCCTTGAGCGAGACGTAGTAGATGTAGCCGCTGCCAAGCTCGGCGACGTCGGTGAAGCGTTTTTCGACCGAGGTCGGCGCGAGCAGGAAAATCGGATCGATGCCATGCGTCTGCAGCAGCTCGGCAAAACCGGCGCACTCTTCGGGTGGATAGTCCACCGTCAGCACGCCATCGACACCGGCGGCCTGAGCCGCGCGGGCAAACGCTTCCTGCCCGTAGGCCTCGATAGGATTGGCGTAGCCCATCAGCACGACGGGCGTGGTCGCATCGGTCTTGCGGAACTCATGCACCATGCCGAGCACGATATGGAGCGAAACGCCGAACTTGAGCGCGCGCTCCGAAGCGCGCTGGATCGTCGGGCCATCGGCCATCGGGTCGGAAAACGGCACGCCCAGCTCGATGATGTCGGCGCCGCCCGCCACCAGCGCGTGCATCAGCGGCACGGTCTGGCCGGGTTCGGGATCGCCGGCGGTGATGAAGGGGATCAGCGCCGCTCTTCTTCCTTGAGGATCCTGCGCCTGCAACGCTGCGAATTTTGCGGGGATGCGCGACATGGTCAAAACCTTATCCCTGCCCGCTCGGCGACGGTGTGCATGTCCTTGTCGCCGCGGCCGGACAGATTGACGAGCAGGATCTTGTCTTTTGCCAGCGTCGGCGCGATGCGCGCCGCGTAAGCGAGCGCATGGCTCGACTCGAGCGCCGGAATGATGCCTTCGTTGCGGCACAGGTCATGGAAGGCCTTGAGTGCCTCTTCGTCGGTGACAGTCACGTAGTCGGCACGCCCGGAATCCTTGAGCCAGGCGTGCTCGGGGCCGACGCCCGGGTAATCGAGGCCGGCGGAAACCGAGTGCGTCTCGATGATCTGCCCGTTCGGATCCTGCAACAGGTAGGTGCGGTTGCCGTGCAACACGCCGGGCTTGCCGGCGGTGAGCGAAGCAGCATGCTTGCCCGTCTCCATGCCGAGGCCGGCAGCCTCGACGCCGACCAGCTTCACATCGGCATGCGGAATGTAGTCGTAGAAGATGCCCATTGCGTTCGAGCCGCCGCCGACGCAGGCGATCACCTGGTCCGGTTGCCGTCCCGCCAGCGCCGACATTTGGCCGATGCACTCGCGCCCGATCACCGACTGGAAATCGCGCACCATCATTGGATAGGGATGCGGGCCGGCCACCGTGCCGATGATGTAGAACGTATTGCCGATATTGGTGACCCAGTCGCGCATCGCCTCGTTGAGTGCGTCCTTGAGCGTCTTGGAGCCGGATTCGACCGGCACGACCGTCGCGCCCAGCACCTTCATGCGATAGACGTTGGCGGACTGCCGCTTGACGTCCTCGCTGCCCATGTAGACCACGCATTCCATCCCGTAGCGCGCAGCAACGGTCGCGGTCGCGACGCCGTGCATGCCGGCGCCCGTCTCCGCGATTACCCGCGGTTTGCCCATGCGCCGGGCGAGCAGGGCCTGTCCGATACCGTTGTTGATCTTGTGTGCGCCGGTGTGGTTGAGATCCTCGCGCTTGAGGTAGACCTGCGCCCCGCCCAGCTTCTCCGACCAGCGCTTCGCGTGATAGATCGGGCTGGGGCGGCCGACATAATGGGCCAGTTCGTAATCGAATTCGGCCTTGAAAGCGGGATCGTTACAGGCGGCTGTGTAGGCGGCGTTCAGTTCCGCCAGCGCCGGGATCAGCGTCTCGGCAACGAATATTCCGCCATATTTGCCAAAGTGCCCGCGTGCGTCGGGCATTTTGTAGCTATTGTCTGACATCTGCCTTTCTCACTGCCGCAATGAAGGCGGCGATCTTTTCCGCGTCCTTGATGCCCTTGGCAGCTTCGACGCCACTACTGACATCCACGGCCCAAGGTTGAAGCCGCGTTACCGCTTCGACGACATTGCCGGCATGCAGCCCCCCGGAGAGAACCATCGGCAATGGCAGGTTTTCAGGAATCAGCGACCAGTCGAAAGACTGCCCCGCTCCGCCATACGCCTCGACCCAGGCATCGAGCAACAGCCCTTGAGCGGTCGGGAAAGCGTGGGCGAATTCTAACAGATCGCTCCTCGTGCTATTCGGCCTCACCCGCACCGCCTTGAGGTAAGGGCGGCCGAATTGCTCGCAGTATGCGGCGTCTTCCTCGCCATGAAACTGCAGGAGGTCGATCGGCACCTGCCCGAGCACATCCTTTACAAAAGCCGGCTCGGCATTGACGAACAGGCCGACACGCGTCACGAACGGCGGCACTGCGACCGACAACGCCGCCGCCTCTCCATGGGGCAAGTAACGCGGGCTGGGCGGGTAGAACACGAAACCGATCGCGTCCGCTCCGGCTTGCACGGCGCATTCGAGGTCCTGCTTGCGGGTAATGCCGCAGATCTTGATGCGGGTACGCTGCATTGAATCAAACGACGGGCAGATGGGGAAATGCCATGATACGTCCCTGCTGCGGCAATGCCCATTGATCACCGTAGTCGATCCCGACGAGATACAAGCCATCGGGCGCGAAAGTCGGGGCACCCAGCCGCCGATCGCGGGCCGCCAGCAGATACGCGAACCAGGCAGGCGATTCGCGGCCCATGCCGACATAGACCAGTGCGCCGACCAGATTGCGCACCATGTGGTGCAGGAAGGCGTTTGCGCAGCAGTCGAAAATCACCAAGTCGCCCTCGCGGGCAATCGTGCAGCGATACATCGTCTTGACCGGCGACTTCGCCTGGCATCCGGAAGCACGGAACGAAGAAAAGTCATGCTCCCCGGGCAAGCAACTGGCGGCCACCTGCATCGCCGCGACATCCAGCGGCCGGTGGCACCAGCCGACCCTGCCCGCAAGCAAGCCGGGGCGCTCCGGACGGTTCAGCAAGATATAGCGATACGCGCGTCCCCGCGCCACGAAGCGGGCATGGAATTCATCACTCACCGGCAGCGCCCAGCGCACGGCCACGGAGGCCGGCAGATGGGCATTCGCTCCACGCACCCAGGCAGTCGCCGGACGTTCGACCGCAACGTCGAAATGCACCACCTGCGCCGTCGCATGCACTCCCGCATCGGTGCGGCCCGCGCAAACGACCGGTACCCGCATGCCGGCCACGGCGCCGAGCGCGCTTTCCAACACATCCTGAACGGTATTGCCTCCCGGCTGCGACTGCCAGCCGGAAAAGCCTGCGCCATCGTATTCGAGGCCCAACGCAATCCTCACGAGCGGATCACCATCAAGAGAATGCCGCACACGATGACCAGAATGAGCTTGTCCGGCCAACGAAAGCCTGGCAAGGAAAGCGCCAGCGTTTCCGCCTGAGGCCCGGCGACCGGTCCGCCCGGCATCAGCCATTCCTGCCAACGAACCGGACGTTTCTGCTCCACGTATTCGAGTACGAGCATCAGGCGGACGACCGTGGCTTCACGCCATGGAAACGGTCTCAGCAGCCAGTAAAAACCGCCCAGCAGGCCCGCAGTCCCGACGATTTGATGCAGCAAGGCCAGGCTGGTCAGCATCGCCAACAGACGGGCAATCTGCTCGCCGCCGCGATGCAAGCCTTCGTAAGTGATGCCCATGTCGCCGATGAAACCCGCGACATACTCGCCCGGGGTGGCAAGGAAATAGAGTACCGCAAGGGAAAGAAACAGCCAGCGCGAGCGCCGCAGCAGATTGAAGGCTCTCCCGGCCGCAACCACGGCAGCGGCGACCAGGCAAGACAGCGAAACCGGGACCAGCCACGCGACTGGCATCCATTGCAAGCCCAGTGCGAATGCGAACCAGGAAATCAGCAGCGTTACCGGATGCGGCATCGGGAAGCAGAGCGCCACGACATCGGGACCGATGTCGTGACGGCCCGGATCAGGCGCCCAATTGGTCGAGCTTCGCCTGCGCCTGTGCCTGCTGGGCCTGGCTGCCCTCGCTGAGAACTTCCTTCAGCAACTCGCGTGCGCCTTCGAGGTCGCCCATCTCTTCATAGGCCTGCGCCAGTTCAATCTTGGTGGCAACCTCGGGGTTGTCCGGCTTGGCGCCGGCAACTGGCGACTCCGGTTCGGTCGCGACGGTCCCGGCTGCAAGCGGAGCAGGCGCTTCCGGTGTGGAAGTTTCGGCCGCTTCCTGACCGAGTTCGAGATCGAAGTCGAGCTTCAAATCGCTGAGGCCGCCGGCAATCGGCACATCGATTGATGCCTCCGCCATCGGTTCCGGCTCGGCAACTCCCGCAGATTCCGGCTCGACCGGCGACCCGAGATCGAGGTCGAAATCAAGCTCGGACAGGTTCGCCTCGGCGGGCGCCATGGCCTCGGCCTCGGCCACGACTGCTTCGACAGCTTCTTCTGTCTCGGGTGAACCCAGGTCGAAATCGAAATCAAGGCCGGCGTCCTCCACCGGCGGCGCACTCACGGCTTGTTCGGCAACTGCCGCAACCTCGCTACTTGCCGTCGTCCCGAGGTCGAGGTCGAACTCCAGCGAAGGCGTTTCTTCCACGATGGGCGCTGCGACCGCTTCGATTGCTTCCGCCTCTTGCGGCATGGCAACAGGGCCCGGCTCTTCGACTGGCTGCTGTTGGAGCGACTCCGCGGTCACGGCAGGCTCGACATTGTCGCCTACAGACTTGGCAATCTCCGCCGCTGCCGCCACTCCGCCAAAAATGCCGCCTGAAAGTCCAAGGGTACGCGCGACCGCGAGTGTCTTGTCCCAATCCGCGCCACGCCCATTGGTCAGGCCATGAAGTTTTTCGGCAACCGTTTCGAACTGGGCAATATTTTCCTGTTTCGCATACAGTTCGAGCAGCTTCATATGGATGGCCGGACGGGATGGATCCTTGCTGAGACCCTCCTGAAGAATTTCTTCGGCCTGGCGATCGCGCCCATACGCCATCAGCACATCGGCTTCTGCGACGGGATCGACAATTTCTTCGTTGGTCAGCAGTCCGCCTTCGCTGAATTCACCCTGGATAGAAATTTCACCGGTATCGAAACTGGCGGCGGGCGTCCCGGGAATCGGCGCGCCCTTGGCTTCCTGCGCACCGGCAGTCGCCGCAACGATCGGCGCAACACCAAAATCGGACTGTTCTTCGGCTTGCGCCTTCTTGCGCCGCCAGGATGAATAGCCGAGATAGCCAAGGAGCAACGCAACCAAACCACCGCCGCCATAGACGATTTCGGGATTTTCAGCGACGAAACTCGGTTCAGGGGAAGGCGGTGGCGGCGCTACCGGTGTCTTCGCGGCAGCGACAGGAGGCTTGACCGGTTCGGCCGGTTTCGCCGCTGGCTCAGTTGGCGCCGGCACAGCTGCGGGCGCCGCAGCGGGCGGCGTTTCAGGTTTGGCGGCTTCCACCGGTTTTTCTGCCGGCTGGGCCTGAGCTGCCTCGCTTTCCTGTTGCAGCTTGGCTCCTGTCTGGCTCTTGACCTCGACCAATTTTTTCAGGTTGTCGATATTTTTTTCAAGCTGGACGATCCGCTCCGACGCCTCGCGCAAAGCCTTGTCACGAGCGATCAGATCTTCCTCGAGACTGCTGCCGGCCGCTGACTTGGCGGCTTTCGCCGGCTCGGTTCGCGACACCTCAAGCTTGTCGCTGGCTGCCGGTGCCGGTACCTTGTCTTCCACCTGCGGCTTGATCGTCCCGCTGACCTGCTGACGGGGCGCGAATTCCGCCGGCTTTGCTTCGGTCGTCGCTCCGGCCAGACGATTGCGATACGCGTTGAATTCGCTCGTGTGGTTGATAACCAGCTTGCGTGCTTCGGTCGGATCGACCTTGCCGGCTTCTTCGGCACTCGGAACACGCAGAATCTTTCCTGCGCGCAGTCGATTCATGTTGTTGCCGGCAAAGGCATCCTGATTGCCATTGAACAGCGCCACCAGCATCTGATCGAGCGTCACCGAGTCGGAGCGTGCTTCGCGAGCGATCTTGCCGAGCGTATCGCCTTGCTTGACCTGGTAATCACCCTGCCCCACCTGCGGTTGCCGCGGCGCCGCAGCGACCGGCTTGGGCTGGACGGAAGTGGCGGTGGGCGGCAGCGTCTTGACGGCTGGAGCAGCAGGTGCCACGACCGATGCAGGCTTGGCAACCTGAAGCATTTCCGATGGATCGAGCAGGAAGGTGTACTCCCGCACCATGCGGCCGGAGGTCCAGCTCAACTCGACCAGAAAGTGCAGGAAAGGCTCGCTGATCGGCCGCGCACTGGACAGCCTGAGAACCGGCTGGCCGGCGGCATTCTTGTCAAGCTCGATGCGCACATCCGACAGCAGGGACATGTATTCGATACCGGCTTCGCGAAAGGCCTCATGCGAGGCCAGCTTTGCGGACATCGAACCCAACTCCGCCGCTGACGCAGTCAATGCCACCTCCGCTTTCAACTGCTGGCCGATGCCGGAATACACACTCAACTTGCCAAGGCCCGCACCCTGTGCAGAAAAGGCGCTCGTCAACAGCAAGGCAAGCAAGGACGTTTTGAATATCGAAGGTTTGAGTGATTTATTCACAATTTACCCCGCCGGGTATTGGTGGACGGTATTCAAAATAACATCATGTACTTAAAGGCGCAAGCTCGACCTTTGCTTTATATGCCGAATACGATTATCCGAGCAAAATCCGCAACATCCGGCGCAGGGGCTCAGCCGCCCCCCACAGCAACTGGTCACCGCAGGTGAAGGCACCAAGGTAATCCGGCCCCATGGCCAGCTTGTGCAGGCGTCCGACCGGCACGGTCAGCGTGCCAGTCACGGCAGCCGGCGTCAGTTCGCGCTCGGAAATCTCGCGCTCGTTCGGCACTACCTTCACCCAGTCGTTGGCCTGCGCGAGGATATCGCTGACCTCGTCGAGCGGCACATCCTTCTTCAGCTTGATCGTCAGTCCCTGCGAATGGCAGCGCATCGCACCGATACGCACGCACAGGCCGTCGATCGGGATACTGCCCGGACTGCGAAATGCCGGCTTGCCGAGGATCTTGTTGCACTCGGCGCCGCCTTTCCATTCTTCCTTGGACTGGCCGCCTTCGACCGGGACGTCGATCCAGGGGATCAGGCTGCCGGCGAGTGGCACGCCACGGAAATTTTTGGTCGGCATGCTGGCGGAACGCATGGTCTCGGCAACCTTGCGATCGATGTCGAGAATCGCCGCAGCAGGATCGGCCAACTCCGCCTTTACCACGTCGTGCAACGTTCCCATCTGCGCCAGCAACTCGCGCATGTTCTGCGCGCCAGCGCCGGAAGCGGCCTGATAGGTCATCGCCGAGATCCATTCGACCAGATCGGCGCGGAACAGACCGCCGAGTCCCATCAGCATCAAAGACACGGTGCAGTTCCCGCCAATGTAGTTCTTGACGCCCTTGGCAAGACCCGCCTTGATGACGTCGAGGTTGACGGGGTCGAGGATGATGATTGCGTCATCGGCCATGCGCAGGCTCGAGGCGGCATCGATCCAGTAGCCGTTCCAGCCGGCCGCACGCAACGGGCCGAACACCTCCTTGGTGTAGTCGCCGCCCTGGCAGGTGATGATCGCATCCATCTGCTTCAGTGCCGCGATGTCCTTCGCGTCCTTGAGCGGCACGCCACCTGCTTCGGCCGGACCCTTACCGCCGACGTTGGACGTCGTGAAGAACACCGGATCGATCAGGGCGAAGTCGCCCTCCTCGCGCATGCGCTGCATGAGCACCGAACCGACCATGCCGCGCCATCCCACCAGACCTACCTTTTTCATTTCAACTTACCTCAAGTATCGAATCTCACAGCGCCGCGATGACCGCGTCGCCCATTTCCCTCGTGCCGACCCGCTGCATGCCCGCCTCGTAAATATCGCCGGTACGGAAGCCCTGCGCCAGCACCTTCTTGACCGCGTTTTCGATACGCTGCGCCGCGGCCTCATTATTGAATGTATAGCGCAACATCATCGCGGCCGACAGGATGGTCGCCAGCGGGTTGGCAATGCCCTTGCCCGCAATGTCGGGAGCGGAGCCGTGGCTTGGCTCGTAAAGCCCCTTGCTCTTTTCATCCAGCGATGCCGATGGCAGCATGCCAATCGAGCCGGTCAGCATCGAGGCTTCGTCCGAGAGGATGTCGCCGAAGATGTTGCCGGTCACGACGACATCGAACTGTTTCGGATTGCGCACGAGTTGCATCGCGCAGTTATCCACCAGCATGTGCGACAACTCGACATCCGGATACTCCCTGGCTGTCTCGATCACGACATCGCGCCAGAGCTGCGTGCATTCGAGCACGTTCATTTTATCGACCGAGCAGACCCTCTTGCCGCGCTTGCGCGCCGCCTTGAAAGCAACGTGCGCGATGCGCCGAATCTCGCTCTCGGAATAGATCATCGTGTTGAAACCGACACGCTGCTGCTGGCCGTCGACCATGCGTGCCTCGATGCCGCGCGGCTGGCCGAAATAGATGTCGCCGGTCAGTTCGCGCACGATCAGGATGTCGAGGCCGGCCACCACTTCGGGCTTGAGGGTCGAAGCGTTCGCCAGCTCGGGGTAGAGCACGGCGGGACGCAGGTTGGCAAACAGGCCGAGATCCTTGCGGATGCCCAGCAGGCCGCGCTCGGGACGTTGCTCGCGCGGGTTGTTGTCCCACTTGGGGCCGCCCACCGCGCCCAGCAACACCGCATCGGCTGCACGCGCCAGCTTCTGCGTGGCTTCGGGATAGGGATTACCCGTTGCATCGACGGCACAGCCACCCAGCAGCGCCTCTTCCATCTCGAATTTCAGACCGAGCGCATTGAGTACTCGCACGGCTTCGGCGGTAATTTCCGGGCCGATGCCATCACCGGGCAAAACGCAAATTTTCATGATGTGATCCTGACTATTGACTCTGATTACTTGACAGCCTTCTGGATAGCTTCCCCGCCCTTTTCGATATCCTTGCCGATTCCCTGAACGGTGTTGCATCCGGCAAGGAAAGCAGCCGCGGCAAGGAAAGCAAACAACTTGTGCATGGTCATCTCCGCAAAAAGAAAAATTATCGCACAGGCTCAGCGCGGCGCAGTCGGGCGATAGTAGCCGAGCGCCTCGGGCAGCCGGCGCTCGATGTCCTTGATGCGTGTCGCGTCGGCCGGATGCGTCGAGAGGAATTCCGGCGCTTTCGCTTTCCCTTTCGATGCTGCCGCCATGCGCTGCCAAAGGCTCAGGGCTGCGCGCGGATCGTAGCCGGCCTTGGCCATGTAGATCAGTCCCATGCGATCTGCCTCTGATTCATGCAAGCGCGAATACGGCAGGAGGAAACCGACCGCCGCGCCCGCGCCCAGCAAGCCCGCATACAAATTGCGGTTGGGCGAATCGCTCGTGGCGACGACCGTCGCCACGCTCAGGCCGGCGACGACCATTTCCTGGCTGAGGCGCTCGCCGCCGTGGCGCGCGATCGCGTGGGCCACTTCGTGGGCGATCACCGCCGCCAGTCCGGCATCGTCCTGGGCTACCGGCAGGATCCCGGTATAGACGGCAACCTTGCCGCCGGGCAAGCAAAAGGCATTCAGGGTCTTGTCGTTATCGATGACCTTGAACTCCCACTGGTAGTCGCTGCGCCCCGTGGCGGCGGCGATCCGCTGGCCGATGCGTTGCACGCGGGCATTGACCTCGGGATCGGTCCCCAGCTTTTCCTTGCCCAGAATCTCCTTGAAGCTGGACAGGCCCATCTTCATTTCCTGCTGCTCGGAAACCATCTGCAACTGCGTGCGGCCGGTTACCGGAACGCTTTCGCAACCCGCCAGCAGCAGCACACAGAAACCCGCCAAAAAAAGTTTATTCATTTCTACCTCAACGTTTTGCCAGAGATTCCGACGACAAGCCGCGCCAGACCAGCAACAGGCCGCAGGCAGCGAACAGGGATGCCAGCGTGTACGTCATGCCTGCTCCCAGCGTATCCCATGACTGGCCGCTGACCAAACCGCCGACCATGCCCCCGGCACCGAATGAAATACTGCCATAAACGCCCTGAACCCGTGCCTGCTGGGCAGGATCGAACCAGCGGATCAGCACCGCCATCGCGCCTGCATGGTAGGCGCCGAAGGTTGCCCCGTGCAGTATTTGTGCGAACAACAGCACCAGCGCATGGTCCGCCGCCCAGCCGATCAGGAGAAAGCGCAGCACCGCGAGACCAAAGCTGGCCAGCAGGATGCTGCGCAATGTAAAGCGCTTCATCAGTCGCGGCATGGCCATGAAAACGAAAATTTCCGCCACCACGCCCAGCGACCAGAGCAGACCGACCGCCATCTTGTCGTAACCATGAGCGACGAGATGGATCGAGTAGAAGACGTAGAGCGGCCCGTGCGCCACGGACATGAAAAAGCAGGCAAGCAGCAGGGCGATCACTTCCGGACGACGCAGCTGGCTGCCAACCGGCGGTGCCGTCCCGCCAGCGCCGACTTTTGCTTCCCCGAGCGTCAGCGCGCTCGCGAACACGCTGGCGAGAATGAACAGGCCGGCCCACAACACGGCGGCGATGGGCAACCGGTCCAATAACGCCCCAAGGCCAAGCACGCTGACGATGAAGCCGAGCGAGCCCCAGAGCCGGATGCGGCCATAGCGCTCGGTCTGCCCGGCAAGACGATCGAGCGTCATCGCCTCGACCAGCGGTAGCGCGGCGCTCCAGAAAAACCAGACGAGCGTCATTGCCACCAGCATCGGCACGTAGTCGCGTGTGAAAAAGAAACCGCAAAAGCCCAGCACGGAGCCGAATGCGGCCAGTTTGACGACTGCCGCGCGCCGGCCAAGATGGTCGGCCAGCCAGCCCCACAGATTCGGGGCCAGCAGGCGCATCACCTGCGGCACCGACATCAGGACGCCGATTTCCCAGGCGGTCTGGCCGATGTCCTGCAGGTAAAGGGTAAAGTACGGCGCGAAAGCGCCGACGAAGGCGAAGTAAAAGAAGTACCAGGCGGCCAGCCGTCCCAGAGGACTCACGGAAAAACAGCGGTCGCCTGACGGGACGATCAGGCAGGGTTTTTCTGGCCGATGCGGAAAGCCTGCAGAAAGTGAAAGATTTCGTCCTTGAGCTTGACACGCGCCTTCTTCATGTCTTCTATCGTGAAGTCACCGATCGGCATGTCGTGCTCTTCGAGGTCCTCGACCCGGCCGGTCAGGCGGTCGTAACGGGCGACCATCGCCGCAAAGTAGGTGTAATTGACCTTCATCGTGTCGATGGCGTCGCGCATGTCCGGAAATTCGGTATAGAGATCGTGGTGATCGACTTGCATGGCTGTTTTCTTCCCTGTTTGTCGTGTTTTTGAAATTGCAATAAATTCTATCAGGCAATCCCTGCCGGCTTTCCGGGGATCGCGGGGGTCGGACAGCGCACGTCCGCGCACTGCGCCCGGTGCAAGAGTGCCGCATCCATCAGCACCAGCGCCAGCATCGCCTCGGCGATCGGCGTGGCGCGAATGCCGACGCAGGGATCGTGACGGCCTTCGGTCGACACGATGGCCGGCTGGCCGGAAAGATCGATCGAGCGGCGCGGCAGGCGGATGCTCGAGGTCGGCTTGATGGCGATGGAAACGGTGACATCCTGCCCGGATGAAATTCCGCCGAGAACACCGCCGGCGTGGTTGCTCAGGAAGCCCTCAGGCGTCAATTCATCGCCATGCTCGCTGCCGCGCTGGGCGACGCTAGCAAAACCGGCGCCGATCTCCACGCCCTTGACCGCGTTGATGCCCATCATGGCATAGGCGATCTGCGCATCGAGCCGGCCATAGACCGGATCGCCCCAGCCCGGCGGCACGCCGGTCGCCATCACCTCGATGCGCGCGCCAACCGAGTCGCCATCCTTGCGCAGCTTGTCCATGGTGGCCTCGAGTTCGGGCACGATGGCCGCATTCGGGGCGAAGAAGGGATTGCGGTCAATTTCGGCCGCATCGATGAAGGGTATTTCGACCGATCCCAACTGGCTCATCCAGCCGCGAATCGAGATGCCGTAGCGCTCCTTCAGCCATTTCCTGGCGATCGCACCGGCGGCGACGCGCACCGCCGTCTCGCGCGCCGAAGAACGCCCGCCGCCGCGGTAGTCGCGGATGCCGTATTTCTGCCAATAGGTGTAGTCGGCGTGTCCCGGACGGAAGGTGCGGGCGATCTCGCCGTAGTCCTTGCTGCGCTGGTCGGTGTTGCGGATCAACAGGGCGATGGGCGTGCCCGTCGTCTTGCCTTCGAATACGCCGGAGAGGATCTCGACCTCGTCGGCTTCGCGGCGCTGGGTGACATGGCGCGAGGTGCCTGGCTTGCGGCGGTCGAGTTCAACCTGGATTTCGGCTGCCGAGATTTCGAGTCCCGGCGGACAGCCATCGACCACACAGCCGATCGCCGGGCCATGCGATTCGCCGAACGAGGTGACGCTGAACAGCGTTCCGATGGTATTGCCGGACATGCAGAAACCTATGAATTTCTAATTTGGGACAAGTCTAACACGCAGCATCGAGCGGCTAACCGCAACGCTCGAGCATTCCCTTTTTGCCCGGCTTGCCACGCCAGTCGTCGGCGTCCGGCGGTGGCGCCTTGCGCTCGATGATCGCCGGCCACTGCTTCGCCAGTTCGGCATTCAGGGCTACGAACTCGCGTTGCTCGACCGGCACGTCATCTTCGGCGAAGATCGCCTCGGCCGGACATTCCGGCACGCACAGCGTGCAGTCGATGCATTCGTCCGGATCGATGACGAGGAAATTCGGTCCTTCGTGAAAACAATCGACCGGACAGACATCCACGCAGTCCGTGTATTTGCACTTGATGCAGTTTTCCGTCACCACGTAAGTCATGGCTTCTCCTTTCAGTCCTTGTCGACGTAAGGGTTCTTGGTGATCTTGAACTGGATGCGCAGCGGCGTGCCCTGCAGCTTGAAGGCCTCGACAAAGACATGCTCGAGGTAACGCACATAGGCTGGCGGCACATGCTCCAGCGCATTGCCGTGGATAACCACGACCGGCGGGTTGCTGCCGCCCTGATGCGCATAACGCAGCTTGGGGCGCACGTTGCCGTGCCGCGGCGGCGCCTGCTTTTGCACGGCATCGAGCAATACGCGGGTCAGCTTCGGCGTCGTCAGCTTGACCATCGCCGCAGCGTAGGCCTTGTCGACCGACTGCAGCACGCTCGCCACGCCCTGCCCCTTCAGCGCCGAGATGTAGTGCGTGCGGGCAAAGCCGAGGAAATTGAGTTTGCGCTGAATGTCCTGCTTGATCTGGTCGCGCCGGTAAGTATCCACCACGTCCCACTTGTTGACTGCCAGCACCAGCGCGCGGCCGGCTTCGATGCAAAACCCGGCGATGTGGGCGTCCTGATCCGAAATATCCAGACTCGCATCGACCATCAGCACGACGACATTCGCCGCCTCGATCGCCTGCAGCGTCTTGACCACCGAGAACTTTTCGATCGTCTCGAACACGCGCCCCTTGCGGCGCAGGCCGGCAGTGTCGATCAGCGTGTAGTGCTTGCCGTTGCGCTCAAACGGAGTGGAGATGGCGTCGCGCGTGGTGCCCGGCATGTCGAAGGCGATCATGCGCTCCTCACCGAGCAACGTATTGATCAGCGTGCTCTTGCCGACATTGGGTCGGCCGACCACGGCGACGCGCGGCCCGGTTTCGACTTCCTCGTCCGGTTCGTCCTCGGGGAAATCGGCAAGCACGAGTTCGAGCAGTTCGCGCACGCCCTCGCCATGTGCCGAGGAAATCACACGCGGCTCGCCGCAGCCAAGCTCATGGAACTCCGCTGCGACGACGTCGCGGTTCATACCTTCGGCCTTGTTGACGACGAGGTGCAACGGTCGTCCGGAGCGGCGCAGGAGTTCGGCGATCGTCTTGTCCTGCGGCGTCAGTCCAGTGCGCCCATCGACGAGGAACAGCAGCGCATCGGCCTCGGCGATTGCGGCTTCGGCCTGGCGCGCCATTTCGTGGACGATGCCCTCTTTCGCCTGGGGCTCGAAACCACCGGTATCGACGACGAGGAAAGCGCGCTTGCCGAGCTTGCCGTGACCGTAGTGACGATCGCGCGTGAGGCCCGGCTGGTCGGCGACCAGCGCGGCACGCGTTTTCGTCAGGCGGTTGAACAGCGTCGACTTGCCGACGTTCGGCCGGCCGACGAGGGCAAGGGTAGGCAACATTTACTTGATTTGCAGCGCGGTCACGCCACCGCTTTTCGTCTGCACGACCAGCGCATCCTCCACGCCCCCGAGCTTGTGGGGCGCGGCGACGATCGCGGAACCATCGGTCGCCTGGCGCGCGACGAACGCGCCATCGTCCTCGGCAAGCAAATGCACGTAGCCCTCGAAGTCGGCGATGGCAAGACGGCTTCCGATCAGCAGCGGACGCGTCACGCCGCGCATGAGCAGCTTGTCCTGTTTCCACAGGCTGGCGCCGCCGTTGCGATCGAAAGCCTGCACCGCCCCCTTGTCGTCGGTGACATAGACGGCGCGCTTACCGATGTCGAGCCCGGCCACCGACGAGACATCGCGAGCCCAGAGTTGCCGGCCGTTATCCACATCGAAGCAGGCGACACGGCCCTGATAGGCGACGGCGCAGACTGCGCCGCCCTCGACCACGGGGTCACTCGCGATGTCGGCAATGCGCTCGAGTTCCGTCGTGCCGCGCGGCAACGCCACCGCCGATTCCCAGAGCGCCGCGCCGTTGTTGCGCGCCACCGCGACCAGCTTGCCTCCCGGGAAGCCCGCGAATACCGCCTTGTCGTTGACCGCCATGCCGACGTGGGAACGCAAGGCCAGCGCCGGCGTGGTGCGCTGGTAGACCCAGCGGCGCTTGCCATCAGCCGCTTCGAAACCGTAGATGCGCGCATCGCCGCTGCGCACGGCGACGAGATCACCCTGCACCTCGGGTGCCGCGAGAATTTCGGAACTCGCCCGCGCCTGCCAGAGCGGTCGGCCGTCCGCGGCGTTGAAGGCGAGCACCTCGCCCTTGGGGGTACCGACAACCACGAGCTTGGCGTTGGCGCCGACGCCGCCCGAAATGATCTGGCCCGCGTTGATGCGCCAAACCTGGCGACTATTGTCGAGGCAGGCGAGCGTGCCGTCGCGCGCGGCAATGAAAGTCTGCGTGCCAACCACGGCGGGCGTGAAGACATATTCACCGCTGCTGCCGATGCTCGCCTGCCAGAGGCGCGCCAGCTC
>Ga0172375_10004919_pt1 | contig 19509 bp, 12 predicted proteins | sample LakKiv1m_FD_114537 | JGI IMG/M metagenome (GOLD analysis project Ga0172375, IMG submission 114537) | Freshwater microbial communities from Kabuno Bay, South-Kivu, Congo - kab_092012_11.1m | ecosystem: Environmental > Aquatic > Freshwater > Lake | place: Democratic Republic of the Congo...
AAAGAAGCCAACCGCGCCTCCACTAGCCTGAACGCCCTGCATCGAGGAGTAGGCAGCGGCAGATACGGAATTTTTTCCCGCTACGGCCGGAACATCCGAAGCTCCGGAAGAGCGGATCACGCTTTTCAGAAAGCCTTTCGTCATCGTCCCGGCCAAATCCTTGATCCGGAATCGGCGGTACTCATAACCGCTGGGGTCTGCCAAGGAAGGCAATCCCGTCGTATCGCTGGAAGAGACTAACTCCACCGGGAGGTTCCAGTTGATGAGATCACTGCTCCCCAGCACCTCGTAGGTCACCCCGTCCTGCGTACCAGAAAGAGCCGTGGACCCGCTGAAACTGATTCCCTTCCGCACCGGCATGGCGAGGTTCAAGGCTTGGGCTCCGGGGCCCGAGGTCGTGAACCCACGAATTTTCGCCTGATTCCCAACCGCATCCACCGTGCTGCCATCCAGCGCGAACTGCTCCAGATTGTCTCCCGCCAACACCTGATCGACGCCTGCCGCCAACCCCTTGGATCGGGCCCAGGCCTCGTAAGGAGAGACGACGCTGAGTTCCATGGCATTGAGGTAAGCCACCACGTCGCCGGAACTGGCCTGGGACAATGCGGACACATCCACAAAAATGTCTCCGTAGGCGTTGGGCCGAGCCGAGGTTACCGAAGCCAACGTCTGATCGTTACCGTCTCCCCGGTTCACGCCGATCCCGGCCCCGCTGCTGCGAAGAGTCACGGAGTTGGAGGAGGCGCCGTAAACCTCAAATCGGGTTTGCCTCGTGGTCGCGACGGAACGCGAGGCCAGAAACCTCAGATCATAAGTGAGTCCGGGATTAAGACCGGAAATCCGGAACCCCCCAGGCACATTGTCACTGCCACCGCCCGACAAAGCATCGCCGGTGCTATAGAAATAATCCTGAGCCGCGGTCAAAGTGGCCAAATGGCCAAGTCCTTGGGAAGGGAGATTGGTGAGACCACCGTTTTGCTTTCCGTTGGCCTGAAAGTCTCCGGTGATGGTCAGGGTTAAGCCGGTCGCATTGCCCGCCGAGTCTACCAAGTCAGCCTTTCTTTCCCCGGCCACCACAGTTTGGGCTCCTTGAATTGTATGCCAGTTGTTCCAGAAATGACCCCGCTCGTCAGCTGACAGGGTAGCGTCTCCGTTGACGGCGTCCGCCGGACCGAAATCAAACAGGATTCGCTGGCCGGCAGCGGGTGCCAGAGGATTGGAGGCGGGCAATCGGTCCGGGAGAATTCCCTGAGCCGCGAGGGCATTTCGAATGAGGCCTCGCCAAATGGCATACCCCGCTTGGTTGGGATGGGCACTGTCCACCTGATAAGCCCAGAGAAAGGCCGGATCCGTTGTCGTGGTGTTGGTAGTGTCCTGAAATCCGTCGATCGCCGCAGGCAGATCCACAAAATGGAGGTTGGAGTTGTTGTTGGTGGCGATGAAACCGGCGATGCGGGTATTGATGCTGATCCGCTCGGTTTCGCGGGTCGGTGTTCCGGCGAACTCGGGATTCCGTGGAATTCCAAGGTAAAAGAGTTTTGCGGACGGAAGTTGATTCGTGAAAGTGGCTACAAACTGCGTGAACTGCTCCATCACATAATCGGCCGAGCGATAGGCATACAGGTCGTTGACCCCGGCCCACAGCACGACGGCCCGGGGGTTATGGACCACGGCCACATCCTCGAACAGTTGGTGGATGTCGGAAAAAACGGCACCTCCCATCCCTCGCTGGATCATCTTGTAGTCGGCAAAATCGCGGGTCAGGGATTCCCAACGACGAATACTGGAGCTTCCCAAAAAGAGCACCGCACCAGTGGTTTCCGGCTGAAGGATGTTTTGGTCCGTCCAGCGATTCGCCAGAGAAAGATACGTGCTGGCGGCCGTTGGGTAATTCATGGTCGTCACCCGCAGGGCGTTTAGGTAGCCAAAACTACCCTGAGCCGCCTGATACTTGATGGAAATTTTTCCATCCCGGGTGGGGATCAGGTTCGAAATCACAAAAAGGTTGGTGGGATTATAATTCACCCCACCCCACGTGGACGCGCTGGCGGATCCCGAATTGGTGAGAATACCGGTGACCGTGTTGCTGCCCGTCACAGTATAAAGCGTGGTACGGGTCTCGGTCGTGTCGCGTGAGCCAAAAAGCTGAAAGGTGTAAGCGGTTTTGGGATTCAGACCGGAGATGGTGAAAGTCGAGCCGTTGGTGTTGGTGGAAGCAATCGCCAGCCCATCGGAAATGGCGTTGCTTTCCGCAAATACCCCCAAACCGGAGGAAGCGACCACCCCCCAATTACTTCCCCAGCCCACATCGGTATCGAAGCCTAGCCGGTAACCCGTGCTGACGCCGCCACTATCCACCATGTTGGTCAGAACCTGACCTCCGTTGGTCCAATTGTTCCAGATTTTCCCGCTCACGGCATTGGTGGTGGGAACTGTACCAAAATCCACCAGGAACTCCTGCCCCGTGACGTCGATCAGCAAGGAGACGGTGTTGGTGCCTGCGCTGTTGACCGCGGAGATCTGCACCACCGTGTTCGTGGGCCCAGCGAGGTTTCCACTGATCAGTCCGGTGGCGGGATTCAGGCTCAGTCCGGCGGGTAGACCCGTGGCAGTATAGGAAGTTGCCGATCCGGAGGTGGTGATTTGGTAACTAAAGGCCGATCCGTACATATGGGTGATGCTGGAAGCACTGGAAATGACCGGAGGGCCGCTGGCCACCACCAAAACGGTGCTGGTGGCCGGATCAAACGATGCGCTTAATCCCGAAGTGAGGGCGGGACTGAAAAATACCGTGCGGGCCCCATCCGTGGGCCCGTTTAAGATTGTGTAGGAAGAGCCCTCCATAGGAGCCTGGGAGGTGGGAGAGACGGTCAAGGTGGCGGCCCCCAAATCGGCGGAAAATTGTGGTTTTACAATCCGCAAAACACCTCCACTCACCTGCGTGGTTCCCGTGGTATTGAGAGAGCCATCGAAAATCTGTGTACCCGCCGTGAGGACCAGGCCATTGGTTCCTGTCAAAATTCCGGAAAAGGTGTTGGTGCCGGAACCGCTGATCGACCAGCGGTTGCCTCCCAGATCCAAGTCCCCCTCACCCGAAAGTCCCGCCACTTGGTAGGTTTGTTGGCCTGCCACCCCAAACACCACCGTGTGATTGGTTCCCTTGCTCAGAACAGCGTTTTGCAGGGCCTGCGTGTTAGCCAGTGTCAGAGTTCCGTTATTTCCACTCGCCCGCAAGGTCCCTGAGAACGTGTTCGCGCCCCCCAGCACCAGGCTCCCGGCGCCGTACCAATTCAACAGCCCACTTCCTGAAATCGAACCATCCAAGCGGAATCCGCCATTCCAGGCGTTTAAGTTGTTCGTCCCGGTTAAGGTCACAGGTCCGGAACCAAGATTCAAAATTTGGCCGTAGCCGTTCACCTGCAAGGTGGCCCCCGCCCCAGCGAGTAGGATTGAATTGCTGCCGCTCAAACCAGTCAAACCACTGGAATTGTTGAGGGTTGTAGTTCCACCCGCCACGGTGATGGCCCCGGCCCCCAGCGCAGCGGCATGGTTAATCTCGAGCGTGCCTCCTTGCAGGCTTAGCGTGCCTGATCCGAGAGAATTGGCTGCGACAAGATTCAGACTCCCATTGGTCAGCCTTAAGGTGCCGCCATAGGTCCCAGCGTGGGTGATGCTGAATTTGGACGGGCCCGTCACTGCCAAATCTCCACTACCCTGCAGGGCGTAAACGGAAAAATTGGTTCCCGCGTGGATCGTTCCGCCACCTTGGGTCATCACCAAAGTGGAATTGTAGTAGATTCCGTCAGCATGGTTGACCTGAACAAAAGATCCGCCCCCGATGACGGTATTGACCGAACGGGAATCGGAATTCGCGTAGGTGCCGTTGGCGACGTATCCGGCGGCGGGAGGCCCGTTTAAGGTGTTGGATGCTCCCCCCAGATATCCGATGTAACCGACCACACTCATGGCGTTGAGGTAACCACTGCCGCCATTGGTTCCCATCAGCTGCAAGTGCAGTGCTCGACCGGAGGCGGTTGGATCCGTGCGAATTCCTGCGATCAAACCGGATAACGTTGCCACTTGGTTGGAATTGTAATTACCAGCGGATCCGACGCTGAGGGTCGTGGATCCGACAGCGTTACTGAAACTTCCATCCGTAAAACTAGAGACTACCGAAGTCCCGCCAAAGCGGTTGGCTCCATAGAAAGAGACATCGTACGTCAGATTGGTGTTAACCACCCCCACGAGAAATTTCCACTGGTGGGAAGATCCCGCTGTCGTTACCGCATATCCGGCGGCCGCGGCCTTCGAGCCGCCCAGCAACCCCAAAGCAGCAGAGTCAATCACCACGCTATCGATTTGCGATTGGGTCAGTGGATTGACTACGTTAGTTCCCAGAGGACCGTTATAACTGTCCACATTGGCAGTCGTGCTACTGAGATTTCCGCGAAAAGATCCGGAGGCGGTTCCTGCCGTGTTGCTCAAGGCTAACCAAGAGCTTGGATTTACGTTGTTCCAAAGATTACCGTTGGAATCTGCGTTCGTCTGACTGGCCCCTCGATAGCCCGTGGAAGTGTTAAAGTTGATCAGCCAAGTCTGGGCAACTAGCTCCCCGGAAAAAAAAGCCCAAGCACTAAGGCTTACCAAGGACAACCATCTATGCTTGAAAGCTCCATGTGTCCTTGAGGGTTTCTTGTTCATCGCAAACGATTTATTGTAATATACACCTTGAACACATTTGCGATTTTGTCAATGATGGCACATGTGTTGATTAACGGCCGAATTTATATGAAAAAATATACTTAAAATGCTATATATTAGACACTTCCTTTATTTTTTAAGGGCTATATTTTAACCAGCTAGACCATCGCTTAATGACAAAACCCGTCCTCCACTACCCCACACCGGATAAAGATAGGGTTACCTTATCCCAAAAGTGGCTCTATTCGGCTGCGACCGTCGCCCTCATCCCTGGCATGCAGATCATTGATCGGATCTGCCAAATCGTCCTCAACATCTGCCTAGGCATAAGCCCCACCTTGGTCGGGCTGGCCATGGCGATCTTCCGAATCTGGGACGCCTTCACCGATCCTTTCATGGGTAACTATTCGGATAACTTCCGCTCCCGCTGGGGCCGCCGCCGCCCCTTCGTGGTGATTGGAGGAGTCCTTTGCGCCATCACTTTCCCGGCCATGTGGCTGATGGATCGCGACTGGGGCCCCACCACCATCTTCCTCTACTTCCTGGGGATGGGCCTCGCGTATTACACCGCGATCACCGTCTACTCGGTGCCCTACTTCAGCTGGGTGGCGGAGATGACCCCCGATACCCACGAACGGACCAACATCATCGCGTTTCGGGCGGTGATCATCAACCTGGTGACCATCGCCTTGGGGTGGCTGGCCTGGTTCATCACCCTCGACTGCTTCCGCGATGAACTCCATGGCACCCAATGGCTCGCCGCCATCACCGGATTTCTTTTTCTCACCTTTGGCATTTTTCCTCTCCTTTTTGTGCGGGAGCCATTTTACCAACAGGCCGCCAAGCAAAAGCAGATCCCCCTGATGGAGAGCGTCAAAGACACCCTCACTAACCGGCCGGCCATGATTCTGGTGGCCATGATGCTTCTCATGACCCTCGGCATGCAGACCGTGGGAACCCTCGGCTACTACGTAAGCCTTTACTTTGTTTTCGGGGGAGACAAGGCCACGACCGGTCTCGTGGCCGGTTATGGCGGCACGGCCATGATGATCAGCTCCATTGTCTCCATCCCCGTCTTCGCTTGGCTTTCACGAAAATTTGGAAAAATTCCCGCTCTTTACATCAACGGCTTCGGGTATCTCGCCGCCACTTTCTCCCAATGGTTTCTTGTGGTTCCGGAGTTCCCCTACGGACAGGTGATCAGCGCCGCCCTGATCGGCCCCGTGGTCACCGGGATCTGGATTATTTTGCCCTCCATGCAGACCGACGTGGTGGACTACGACGAACTGGAAACCGGTTGCCGACGGGAGGGCGGCTTAACGGCTGTGCTCGGCTGGATTCAAAAGCTCGGATTTGCCCTTTCCGTGCTCCTGGCCGGACTGATCTTGGATGTGTCCGGCTTCGACATTGCCTTGGGGGCGAACCAAACAACCGAAACCCTCGCCCAGATGCGTACCCTCTTCGTATTTTTTCCGATTGTCATGGCCGCCGGCATGATCTTGCTGATCCGTTTTTATCCACTCAACGAGCAACGCTGTCACGAAATCCGCCTGGCTTTGGAGAAACGCCGAGGAGAAATTCACGGAACCCCCGCTTAAATTTTTTTTACTGGAAATCAGTGTTGTCTGCGACCTTGCCGTTTAACTGATTTCCGCGGGCTGCATCGATCAACTCAACCCTCCCGTCTTTGAATAGAGCCAATCCCTTATTTCGGCCGGCTCCATAGTCATAAGCCATACCGAGCCAGTTGGAAGGAGGTGGATTTCGAGTGGTATCAAAGTAGGTGTAAGTTCCGATATTTCCCTGGGGAGTTCCGGCCACGATCATGGGCTCCTCCTTGCCGATCACTTCTTCTTGGATGGCACGCCGGTTAGGTCGGTCTCCCCATAAGTGAAAAAACATATTGATGGAATAACTGCCGTGCCCCTCCAAAAATCCGATGAAGGAAACCCCGTGCTTGGCTGCCATCAGTGGGCACCACATCGTTTTACGGTACGGCCCTTTGGTTAAGGCGGACACCTGTGCATCGTAGTTATTTCCAAGTGACCCCTGGGTCGCCTCCCAAATCACCCGGCGCCAGTAATGGGGCAGTCCATCATTAAAACCATTCGGATCCGCTCCGGCCTCGTACCGAGCCTGCGGATAGGTGTTGTTGTTCTCCCCAAGGAAAGTAGTGACCATCGTGTGTATCTGTTTGAGATTTGCAGTTGAGGCCGCGGTTTGAGCGCTCGCCCGACCGGCAGAAATTGCCGGAATGGAGAGCCCAGCCAGTAGCCCAAGGATGGAAATGACAACTAACAACTCCACTAAGGTAAAAGCCGAGTCTCGAATTCGCAGGCCGGTGAATCGGCTCATGTTTTCCCTTCCTTTCGATTCATTACACTCCAACCAAAACCCGGCAATCTAAGGCGCTCCGGAGTTCCGGCCCCCTTCTGGAGGTGACCAGGAAATTCCACGGTTTTAAAACCAGATGGGCTGGCTGTCTGAACGGAAACCTCCAAAGGCCGATTGGAAAGATTGATCGCCACCAGAATTTCATCACCGGCTTTTTTTCTTAAAAACGTCACCACCTCATCCTTTCGGGAATTTTCCAGCCAAACCAGCTCTCCTGAGGTCATGGCTTTGTTTTCTTTTCGAAACGCAATCAGCGCACGGTACAGATCCCGGATGGGAGGTCGCCCCACCGGTTCCCACTCAATCTTCCGGTTTTGGAAAAGTGCCGGGGCGGTGGATTCGACCGCATCCCCTACCTCCATCCCGTTATAAATCAAAGGCACTCCGTCCATCGTGAACATCAGAACTTGAGCGGCGATTGCCCCGTCGATTCCAAAACGGGTAATCGCCCGTACCTGATCATGGTTGTCGGAAAATCGGAGATGCCGGGAGCCCCTGGGAAATCTGGCACGGCTGGCCTCCCAGGTTTTTTGCAAGTCAGTTGCCGGTTTCCCCTCCAACATCACGCGGTTGAGTGAGTGGTAGAGCGGCCAGTCATAATCCAAGTCGAAGGCTTTCGCCAAAAAAGGTGGATCTTCCGCTTCGGCCAGCAACAGGACTTCTGGGTGGCTTTGATCCAATGCGGCCCTTGCCTCTTCCCAGAAATCCACCGGCACAAAGCAGGCCGCATCACAGCGGAAACCGTCGACCTTGGCTTCCTTTAACCAATAGCGCATCACCTCGATCATCGCCTGTCGGGTTTTCGGCTGCGTGTAGTCCAACGCCGCCACATCCTTCCAGGCCGGTTGGGGATGCATGACCTCCCCCAAACTGTTTTTTCGGTAGTAGTCAGGATCCTTCATCCAATCCGCGTCCCAGGCCGTGTGATTGGGCACCAGGTCGAGAATCACCTTCAAACCCATGGCATGGGCCCTCTTGACCAGATCGACCAAGTCCCCTTTGGAGCCCAGGCGCGGATCCACTTGGTAATAATCCTTCACAGCGTAAGGGCTGCCGTCAGGCCCGGGCTTATGCTTTTCCCCGGTGGGATGAATCGGCATCAGCCAAATCACGTCCACTCCCAGATGTTTCAGTTCCGCCAGCCGTTGGGTGACTGCCTTGAGGTTGCCATCTTGGGAGAAAGCCCGGGGGAAAACCTCATAAACCACCGCGGAGGCCAGCCAATCCGGTCCCGTTCTTGCCGAAACCTTGGAAAAATCCTCCTCCCCCGAGACCACGCAGGTAGTGAACATACCCAGCAGCCATCCCAAGGGGGGACGCCGAATCCAGGTTTGTCGACTGACCAAAGCAAAGAGTTGCCGCATGAAGTCCTAAGATGCCGGTTTGGCCTCTTCCAAAGTCAGGGTGTCGAGTGCCTGTTTTGCTTCGGCGCACTTTCCCCGATTTAAAAGGTCTGAAATCTTCTCCAGTACAGCTGAATCCAACCCGGGCTTTTTGCGCAGGGCGTAAAGCCTGGCCGGTAGACGAAGATCCTCCGCGGCAAATGGAAACTTGCCCCCACTTTCCTTTCTCCGCGCCTCCTGAACGATTTCCAGGGAACGATACCCCTGCTCATGGGTGGGCTCGAACATCGTCCCCTCCCCGTAATCATTCCACGTCACTAACTGGATTTGTGGCCAAGGTCCCTCCATGCAAACCTCCAGGGATTCCCGCAGGGTTTGACCCTCCCTCGCCTCCACCCGGCCATGGCTCTGGGCGTAGATGTCGTGAAAACCTACGATGGCCGACGGGATAACCTGGCTGGGATCTGGAGCCGGGTAGGCATAAGTTTCCCGCAATCGCTTTTTGATCGTTTCGCTGTCGGGACTGCCCGCCCACGCATCGAAGTGAACCCAGGTGAAACCGCCATCCGCCGCCGCTTTTCGCCAAAGATGGTGAAGGCCGAAAAATGCCGGCTTGGTTTGCAAGGAGCCCAGCACCTGCCGCCAGGTTTCGGTGTTTTGCACGTAGATCGGGCCAAACATCAACACGAGAGGCTTCCCGTCACGCCGTGCCATCTGAGGCTGCGGGAACCATTCTTTTTCCATCCACTGGAACGTTTCCGTCAGGTGCGCAGGCAGTTGGTCCTCGGCGAGTTTTTTCCATTTCAGCATCAGGTCCACCGAACGGTCCTCGAAACAGGGAGCGAACTGCATGCCAAACTTTCCGCAGGCGGCAAACATCGCTCGGGTGGCCTCGTGGATCTGCGGATAATCCGCTTCCGGCATAATGCCATACCAATCCACGATCACCCCATCGATTCCGGCTAGCTTCATTTGCAGAAGATGACATTCCAAAAGATCCGGATCCGCGGAGTCATAAAGACCGATCAGCGGATGGTAGTGAGACCAAATGTCCGGAAGACCGTTGTCCTTTAGTTTTTCGGGGTCGTGTTGCTTGTCGTGACCGGTCCAGTGACTTCCCCACTTTCCCCTGCCCTGAGGAGTCTCGTACCAAGGCATGTAATGCATCAGCAGGGTTTTTCCCTCCCATTTTTTCTGCGCCGGAACCGTGGGTTGGGTGGCGGTTTTCCCTGCCACCGATTGAGGGGCCGGCTCCTCCGTCTTGGGCGTGTCGGACATTTCCGGCGGCGGCTGGGAAGAGCAGGCGGAGAGGCCCAGAAAGAAGAGAACCGCAATGTGGGCCATACCCTGACTCCAAGGCCTCATTTCTTCTTTTGGAGAGGAGGATTTCAAGAAAACCCCCCGCCCGCGTTACGGCATTTTCGCCGTGTGGGAATCGGCCTCGCCCTTCAAGCCGGGATTTAGTTTCACCGCTTCGGCATACGATTTCTTGGCATTCTCAAAATCCTTGAGGCCGTATTGGTAGGTCATGGCCATGTTAAAGTGGGCGGAGGCTTGGGCGCTGGACGGGATTCCCTTGGTTTCCAAAACCTTTTTGCAGGCCTCAAGGGCTTTCGGGAAATCACCGTTTTCGCGATAGCAATCCGCCAAGGAGAGATTTAGGTAAGGGCGGGCAAATTCGATGTCGGGCAAAGCCAAAGCCATCTCCAGATTTTTAGCCGCCTCGGCAAAGTTGCGATCCCCTCGCATTTGGCACTCCGCCTGCACCTGAAAAACGGTCAGCTGGGCAACCGGACTTAAACCCGTCACCTTCGCGGCTTCCTCAACCTCCTGGCGGGCGGCCGCATAGTCTTTCTTCCGAAAGGCCAATACATAGGCCTTTTTGGCCCTGGCAAATGCCTTTTCCCCTTCAGCCACCCCATGACCAATCGCAGCCTCGAATTCCTGCAGAGCCAATTCTGCGTTGCCAGAGTTCATCGCTTCATCCCCGGCCTTCAGAGAATCGTTGTAGTTCGCAGCCGCCATCGAGACGGGCTGAGTTGCAAAAAGAATGAATGAAATAACAAACAGGTTTTGGATCATGGTTAGTTTCTCCTTGGTGATACTACGTGGAATCGAAGTGGCTTGCCTCGCTAAAGGGCTCATGAAGTGTGCCAACACATCCCTATCATCCTCTTGCTCTTTCCACATAGAAGACCGTTTTGACTTTACGTAAATACATCTACTTGTGAAAAGCGGTACTCTTTCCTTTTTTCCACGAGCCTTCCACCATGGTTCGAACGGGGTGAGCAGGGATTCCCTTCTGACCACGCTGAATGGCTGCCACCACCAGATCGATCGCCGCTGCACCCACCAAATGGGAGTTTTGATCGATCCCGCTGACCTCAGAAAACTCTGGTAAGTCACCGTCCAAGTCCAAGGAAGCATAACCCACCTGATCGGGGATTTTAGCCCCCCTTCCCTTGAGTAGCCTAAGCCCCAAACGATCCACACTGATGACCGCATCCGGACGATGCCGCTCAAACCACCGGTCAAATTCCGTCTGGCGAGGCACCGCCACCAAATAGGGTGGGGGAATTTCAGCATGACCGCGATTCATCCGAAGATAGGCCGCAGTCCATTTCCCTCCGACCCGAAGATCAAGGGCTTCCTCGAGCACCAAACCCGGTCGCCGGTAGCCCAGTCGGTGGAGCTCTTCCAAGGCCCGGACCGTCGCGGCGTACGGATCGCTGGTGGCCCGATCCAAATCGGGGGTTTCCACCGTTTCGCTGATTTCCACGGCGGCAAATTTGCTGACGTCCATCTCGATTCTCCTCAGCGAATCACCCGTGAGTCTCTGCTGCAGTGGAGCAAAAACCACCCCTTCAATGCCGCGGTTCCAAAGAATCGAAATCAGCCGAGCAACCGGAGTTTCCCTTTGGTTCATTGGAAACTCCTCCAACCGATAACCATATTCACGGGCCCGTTGCCGGGCTCCTTCCAAATATTTTTTCTCTGTAGGAGATATGATCCGACCCTCTTCGACGGCCCCAGGCACCAGGTAAGCCAGGCAAGATTTGGTCTCGCTCGATACTTTTTGCCGCATGCGAGCCATCAGTTTCCCGAGTTCAGGATCGGGCGCGTAGCCCATCTTTTTTGCCACGGCCATGACCCGCTTTCGCGTCTGCGGTGAGACTCCAGGACGTCCCCGTAAAGCCAGCGAAACCGCCATTCGGCTGACCCCCGCCCGCTGGGCGATCGCCTGCAAGGAGACAGGCAGGGAATCTTTCATTTCTTAAGATTAAGGGTTAAGGTATATTTACGTAAAGCATTGGGATCCTTCTCGGGGTGCAAGCACACCAGCTAGTTGCGTATGTGCTTCGATTTTTTTCACTCGCGGTCGGGTTAGTTGGACTATCGCCCCAACTCTTTGGCACTCCCCTGCCCCACCGGACTGAGAACGACATCCCCTATCGGGAAATCGCGGGAGCGGATGCTCTTACCTTGGAGCGATGCGCACTCGATATTCATTACCCCGCAGAAGGTAAAAACCTTCCTGTCATCGTTTGGTTCCATGGCGGTGGACTTACCGAAGGCAAAAGGTTCATCCCGGAGGAGCTTAAAAACGAAGGCGTCATCATTGTGGCACCTGGATATCGCTTGAGTCCGGCCGTGAAGTCCCCTGCGTATGTGGAGGACGCCGCCTCCGCCGTGGCTTGGGTCATGAAAAATATTCGCCGCTTTGGGGGTAGCCCTGAAAAAATCTTTTTGAGCGGGGCTTCCGCAGGAGGCTACCTAGCCGCCATGGTTGGCCTCGACAAACATTACCTGAAAACCCACGGCTTGGATGCCAACCGCCTTAAGGGCCTGGTTCCTCTCACCGGCCAGATGATCACCCACTTTACCATTCGGAAGGAACGGGGAGGCTCCAACCTCCAGCCAGTCATCGATGAAATGGCCCCCCTTTACCATATCCGAAAGGACGCTCCTCCCACTTTGGTGATTACCGGGGATCGAGAGCTGGAATTATGGGGCCGGTACGAGGAAAACGCCTACTTCGTCCGCATGATGAAGGTCATCGGGCATCCTGACATCCAGCTCTATGAATTGCAGGGACACGACCACGGCGAGCTGACCCCACCAGCCAATCGACTGCTTTTGCGGCATGTCAAACAAAGGACGGGGATGATTCCTCCCAAGCCCGCCGTATGAAAAAAGTTGCTCAAGAAATTCCTTGGTATGCGGCGGGTGATCCATGGGAACTGGTCCAGAACGGCTGGGATGCCGATCGGAATATCTACTTTGAAACCATCTTCACCCAGTCCAACGGGTATTTCGGGATCCGCGGATATCCGGAGGAGATAACCCCGGACCTTAAGAGCCACCGTGAAGGCTATTTAGCCGGAGTTTTTGCCCAAATCGACAAGAGGGCGGTGACGCAAATCAAGGTCGACTATCCCTGGCCCATGCTTTGCATGATCACCCTTCCGGAAATTTTTACCTGCCGGATCCATCTTGCGGGGGAGCTGTTTCGCACGGATCAGGGAGTCCTTCACGCCCATCGCCGGAGCCTTTCCATGAAGAACGGAGAGATGATCCGCGAATTAGACTGGGAGAGCCCTTCCGGACACCGCACCCGGCTTGTTCTGAAAAGATTCTTAAGCGCCGCCACCCCCCACCTCGCCATGCAGAGAATCGAAATTACCCCGGAAAACTGGCAGGGGGAGGCATTCCTGGAGTTCCAACTCGACGGCAAAACTCCCTCCATCTTTCGCTGCGGGGACCGAAGCCAGCCGCATCTGGTGCAGAACCTTCTGGAAAAAGCATCCGTGAGTCATTCTGAAGGCGCCCCCTCCCTGCTCTCCATGGAAACAGCCGGCACTCATCACCGGGTGGTGGTGGCTTCCGTGGCTCAGCAAGCGGTGCCAGTTTCCAAGGATCCTTCGGTGCTTTGCCAAAAAGTCACCCTCCATCTGAAACGCGGAGAAAAGGCGACAGTAACGCGGGCGATTACGGTGGCCAGTTCGCGAGACGTTGAAGAGCCATCCGAAGTCATGAAGCTGGGTTCCGAAGTGGCCCGGGACGCCATCCGGGCAGGATACGATTTATCGCTCAAAGAATCCTCCCAGGTTTGGGAGCACCGATGGAAATCGAGCGACCTGGCGATTGAGGGGCCCGCTCGGGACCAGGCCTATTTACGTTACGGATCTTTTAGCATGCTCCAGATGGCCCCTTTCCACACGGACCGCATGAGCATCCCGGCACGCGCCTACGCTTTAAACCGGTATCACGGGCTTTATTACTGGGACAGCGAGACCTTTTTGATGCCACAATTCTTGCACAGTCATCCTGAGGTGGCGGAGAATCTGCTATCCTTCCGCTATCACACTCTGGCGGGAGCCCGCCGCAACGCCACCCACCTTGGGGCCATGGGGGCCTGCTTCCCCTGGATGACAGATTCGCAGGACGGATTCGAGCAAGGACCCTGGAACATTGGGGATTATCTTTGGCATCAGACTGCCGACATTGCCTACGCCATCGACCAATATGTCCGCGCCACAGGAGATCTCGATTTTATGCGGGACAAGGGACTAGAGATCCTCATCGAGGGAGCTCGCTTCTGGCTTTCGAAGCTTAAGAAAGACATTCAAGGGGTTTATCACCTCCCAGACACCGTCGGCCCAGACGAACTCGACAAGCACGGAAAAGACAACGGCTACGTCAGCCTGATGGCTAGGCACCACTTGCGACTCGCCGCCCACTGGCTGCGCACCAGCCAGCTGGAATCGCCCGATCAGGTGGAAATGCTCTTGGCCCGTCTGAAGTTAAGCAAAAAGGAAATGAATTTGTGGCTGGAGGCCTCGGATCGGCTGGCTGTGCCGAAGGTTCCGGGGACAGACATCCCCCTTCAGGATGAATTCCTCCTAGCCAAAAAGCCGATGAACTTTGAGGGCTTGGGTCCAGAAGAGGCCTACGCGAAGCGGCATACCCACCGGGTCGTGAAACAGGCCGATGTAATTTTGGCGATGTTCCTGCTGCAGGAGGATTTTACCACCGCCCAATTACGGGAAGCTTACGATTTTTATGAGCCGATGACGCTTCATTACTCGTCGCTGAGCTACAATACCCACGCCATTCTGGCACTGCGCATTGGCCGGGAAAGACAGGCCTACGAATACTTTTTGAAGGCGGCCGGCTTGGATTTGGATAATCTTAAAAATGCCACTGCCGATGGACTGCATGCCGCAGCCCTAGGTGGCACTTGGCAGACCGTCTTTTACGGTTTTTTAGGAGCTCGTTTATATCCACCGGGCTGTCTGACCCTGCATCCACAATTACCAAAGGAATGGAACTCCCTCTCACTCCAGATTTGTTTTCGTGGCTATCGCCTCTCCGTCCAGGTGACTCATGAATTATGCAAAGTGGATGTGGACGGTAGCGAAGGAAAAGGTCGTGCCCACCTGGTTCTTCAAGGAAAGAAAGTTCCCTTGATCGATGGGCAAACCCTCGAGCTTCCGCTTTCCCGGTCTGCCCAAGCGGCTGTCTTGACCGCCAAATGATCCAAGCTGTCATTTTCGACCTCGACGGAGTCATCGTCTCCACCGACGAGTTTCATTTTCTAGCTTGGAAACAACTAGCCCAGGAAGAGGCCATCCCGTTTTCCCGGGAAGACAACGAAAAGCTAAAGGGAGTCAGCCGGATGGAGTCGCTGGATTTGATTCTGCAACGCAGCCCGAAAACGTATTCCGCCAAGACCAAGGAGCAACTAGCCGACCGCAAGAACTCCTATTATCGCGCCCTGCTAAAAAAGCTCTCCCCCGCTGACGTCTTGCCGGGCGTCCTTCCTTTTTTACAGCACCTTCGCGATCGAGGCATCCGGGCCGCGATCGGCTCCTCCAGCAAGAATGCGTTGCCAATTCTCAGTGCCATTGGATTGTCGGAGGCATTTGAAGCCGTCGCAGACGGTACCAAGATTAAAAAATCCAAACCCCACCCGGAAGTTTTCCTTCTGGCTGCTTACCTATTGGGAATCCCGCCCAAAACATGTCTTGTTGTCGAGGATGCTGAGGCCGGAGTAGAAGCTGGCTTGGCTGCGGGAATGAAAGTTCTGGCAGTCGGGTCCGCTTACTCCCTCCCCAAAGCAACTTTTTGTGCCAAGGATTTGTCCCAAATTTCTCCTGATCAGGTCTTGAATTAGGCGTCTGTCTTCTTCCCCGAGGATTTCGGGGTGTATACTTTAAAGAAGGCGGTGTATAGTATTCGGTAATGGCAAAAACGCGGATGCTGTTTGGCAAAAAGCTGCTCCCTCATCACATGCTGAATTTTTCCGAGCAGCTTTATGATATTTTGGTGGCAGAAATTGAGCTGGGTCGCTGGCAAATTAATGATCGTTTGCCAGGCGTCATTCAACTGGCCAAGGAACTAGATTTCGGCACCAAAACGATTCAAAGTGCCTATGACCGGTTAAAAAAAGACGGCTACGTCAAGGCGCTTGGATATCGGGGTACTTTTCTTAAATCAAGACACCCTCAAGCTGCTTCGGCGGCCGGAAAGATCGGCGTACTGGTTTCCCCTGATCAAAGTGAAGACCCCCTGACACTCTGGTACCAGCACGTCATTTTGCAGAACGCGAAAAAACAAAACCTGGTTCCCGAAACCAAGATCTTACCGGTTCACCTGGCGGCTTCGGAGATCAATCGTCGCGGTCAGCTTTTTGACGACGATGTGCTGGGAATTATCTCGCTCACCCCTTGGCATATGCCGGTTCGTTTTGGCGACACCGACGGGACAATCCCCGTGGTTTTTCTTCTTCCTCCGTTTGAGACCGGCGTACCGAAGATCTGTGCCGACATCCAAGAGGCCTATTATGAACTGACGAGCCGAGTCATTCGCTACGGACATCGACGGGTCGTTTTCTCTGAGGACTCCATCGAACCGGATCCGCGGCAGACCGAAATGCACCGAGCTGGATATATACAGGCGATGCGGGAAAATGGCCTGGAGGTGGATGAGTCCCTGATTCGGTCGTCCCAGTCAGTCAATAATCAACACCTGCCGTCCGTAATTTCTCATTTGCAGGAAATTTTAAAGAACACCAAAAACCTGGGGCCCGTGGCAGTTGTGGGTGGTTCCTTGGGGCGAGCTATGGCGATGACCAAGGCAGCCTTGGCCGAAGGTATCCGTGTACCCGAGGACGTCGGGATTGTCTCCATCGGGTCAGCTCCGGTTGACGGAGATGCCGGTCAACAGACCACGGGAATGTTGCCTGATTTTGACGCAATGACGGAAATGTGTATGCAACTCCTTCACCAACAGAGGGATAAGGGAAGGTCAGAATTCACTGAAGTTCGTTTTCGCATGCACTTTGTTCGTGGCAGCACCTTGGCTTGCCATGGGCCCGACCCCTTCCTGATTCAGGACTCCATGCCTGAAAACATTCTTCGCCACGACCCCCAAACCCTTTCTCTTGCCGTAAACACTTCGAGCCGAAAAAGAAAAAAGACTTCTTAGGTAGGATCGGTAAAGGCACCGCAGCACGGCAGTGCCTGCAGGTTCTGGTATTGACGAATCGTTTTTTACTCACGACAGGTAGGGATATGCATCAAATATCCCCCTCATTGGGAGCCAGACCCGCATCGGACTGGCTCAAAACCCTGCTACCTCAACCCATCACCACCCCTGAAAAAAGCTGGAACACTCTTTCGCCAGAAAGAAAGGAGATGCTTCGAAAACAGGCGGAAAAAAGACGCCAAAGAGAGCGGGAAAGAATCCTTCAGGAGGCCACCCCTGAGGAACTGGCCAAAATACCCCGGGCACGGCTCGTCCGGACCTTGGCGAGACAAAAGCTAGTGCTCACCGTCCAAGAAATGGCTGCTCTTTCCGGTTTCGACCTCGAAACCATCCGGCGCCGGGTGAAGGACGGAACTCTACCAAAGGTCCCGAGGGTCCGGATTATCCACGTTTACTATCACAACTTCCTGCGGTGGTTGCGCGGGGAGCAGCGCGCTACTTAAGGACTACTCTCTGGGCCATCGCCTGGGAGTGAGCAGAGCAGTATTCGGAGTAGGTCTGGAGGACGAGCACGCCGCCGTCTTTGTGGCCTAGCCATCGGGAGACAGTCGGTACATCCACACCACTTTGGAGACAACGGGTGGCAAAGAGGTGTCGCAGGTCATGGTGGGTCAAATGGCTTACGCCAGTGACCTGACACGCCCTTTTTAAGGCCGCGTAGCATGAGCGGGTATGAAGCACATGCTGGGAAGTGCGAGGCATGCGAAGGAGAAGCTCCTCGAGAGCCGGAAAGAGAGGAATGGTGCGGATGCCACCGCCCTTGGTGCCCGTCTCGGGATCTCCACGGATGACCAAGGATTTTGCGGTAAAATCAATATCCCGCCACATGACATGTGCCGCCTCTCCGATCCGGCAGCCCGAGTAGGAAAGAAATTCCACCAAGTCGGCCGCATAACGGCTCCACTTGCACCCGCCGGCACGAATATTGGTGATCAGTTGGGAAAACTCCTCCTTGGTCGGGAGGTTTAGTTTTTTAGGGCGCACCCTTCTTGCCTTCAGTAACTGCGCTGGGTTGTCCTTCCGTAAGCCCATCGCCATGGCATGGCGAAAGAGCCCGCGTAATGCGACCAAAGCCCCGTTAAATCGAGGAGCCGAGCCGCCGCGGTGAAGAAAACGATCCCGCCAGGCCTCGCAGTCGCCTTGGGTCACCTCGGAGGCAACCATGGAACCAAGCTCCGGCCACGTTTTTAAAACCGTGGTCAGGGTTTCACGCCGATACACTTTGGTGGAGGGTTTGTAGTCCGGGTTAGCATTTATCCATTCCGCATACCTTTGCAGCACCTCGGAAACCGGAATCTTCTGAACTTTGTCCTCCCCAGCCATGATTTCCGCCATTTTTTGGGCATGAAGCAGCTTGGCGGTGGATTTCGACTTGGTATCAAGGCTTCGAGTAGTAAGTTTTCCGTTGTGACGAACGACAGTATAAAAAATTCCGGAAATTTCATCCTTCCTCAGGTTGACTACCCCTGGAACACGTTTGAGATTGCCCATAAAAGTATACGAGATCAGTATCAAAGCGCGTTTTTGACCATTTGCAAGTCGTTGTCATTGCCGGAGTAGCTCAGCGGTAGAGCAACGGTTTCGTAAACCGTGGGTCACGGGTTCAATCCCCGTCTCCGGCTCGGCTTGGCACTATCCCTACTCCCTCGTAATTTAACTTTATGCCGAAAAGTCTGGCCAAAAGCCTAGCCCCGGAAACCCGTTTTCTCATCGGGGGCAAACTGGTTGCCGGCGAAGGCGATCCCCAGCCCGTCCTGAACCCCCGTACTGGGGAGACCATCATCAAGATTCCCGAGGCCACCCCCAAGCAGGTCGACCTCGCCGTCCACGCCGCCGAGAAAGCCTTCACGACTTGGGGACGCACCACCCCGAGTGAACGCTCTGGCCTGCTCCTCAAAATCGCCGACGCCATCGACAAGGAGGCGGAAACCTTCGGTGATCTTGAATGCCTGAACACCGGCAAGCCCCGCCTCGTCTTCATGGCCGACGAGATGCCCGCGGTCAGCGACTGCTTCCGCTTCTACGCCGGCGCCGCCCGCTGCCTCTCCGGTCCGGCCACCGGCGAGTATCTGGCCGGCTACACCTCCATGCTCCGCCGGGATCCCGTGGGTGTGGTCGGCTCCATTGCCCCCTGGAACTTCCCGTTGCAAATGGCGGCTTGGAAACTCGCCCCCGCCCTTGCCGCCGGGAACACCATCGTGCTGAAAGCTTCGGAGTTCACCCCGCTCACCGCCCTCCATCTCGGCCGGATTCTCGCCGACCTCCTTCCATCTGGCGTGGCCAACATCGTGACCGGCCGCGGTCCCATGACCGGACAGGCCCTGATCTCCCATCCGCTCGTCCGGATGGTCTCGCTCACCGGCAGTGTCTCCACCGGCACGCAGGTGATCGCTGCGGCCGCCGCCGGACTCAAACGCACTCACTTGGAACTAGGGGGCAAAGCTCCCGTCATCGTCTTCGACGATGCCGAGATGGAGGAGGTCATCCCCGCCCTGAAAAAATTCGGCTACTACAACGGCGG
>Ga0172375_10004920_pt1 | contig 19505 bp, 18 predicted proteins | sample LakKiv1m_FD_114537 | JGI IMG/M metagenome (GOLD analysis project Ga0172375, IMG submission 114537) | Freshwater microbial communities from Kabuno Bay, South-Kivu, Congo - kab_092012_11.1m | ecosystem: Environmental > Aquatic > Freshwater > Lake | place: Democratic Republic of the Congo...
AAGATGATCCCTTCACGCACATCGTTCAGCACCGGTTTGCGACGTTCACCCGTGCGATGGTCAATGATGTTGAGCGTATCAGAGCCGGGGCCGTAGAACGAGCGCCGCCCTTCCAGCGGCATGACCGGTTCGCCATGTCGGTTGTACAGCACCACCCGCTTGGGGACGGAGGCGAAGGCCTTTTCCACCATGCCAGAGGGCACATAGACCAGGTTCCCGTCCACATCCGCCCCGCCTTTCTTGAGCAGATCGATGGCTTGCTGATCGTGCAGTTTCACCCCGTAACGCTCCAACATTTCCAGGCTGGCCCAGTGGATTTTCTTGCATTGGGCAGTGGACATGCGCTCGAATTGCACCGAATTGAATTCACTTGTGTTGATATTGATTGCCGACATTTACATTCCTTACCTGGCGATATGTTTCATTGGGAAAGATAACGAGTTGGCTTGGCGCTGGGGCGGCAGCCTGGTCCGCTGCACCGGTGTCAGGCTGCGCTATCTTGCGAAGCCGCCCAGGCTGCCTGTTGGATTTTCTCAGCATCGCTTTGAGAAATGTTGACCAACTCATCGCCATTCACACAAATTTTGTGGGGCAGGCCAACCGGAGAATGTTTTTCAAGGATGGAATAGAAAACGCAAGCTGCAAGGTAACTACCTGTGGGGTTGGCGTGTTCGCCATCCATGTCATACAGCTCAATCTCAGGTGCCGATCGAAGAAGTTGCTGCCAAGCCTTCGACACAGGAACAAGTGTTGCCCGTAGCTCTTTAGCCACCGCAGTGAAGGCTTTATCAAGGATGGCTTGATTTGCAGGAAATCTCTTTTCGGCCCACGTCATGTATAACAGGATTTGGGCCCCTGTTTTTTGAAGGTAGGGTAGTAAAGACATGCAGTCGTTCAGCAAGACATCATACCCATCGAATGGATGTGTCTTTTCTTGAAGTACGATATAGTCCCACTCGTAAAATTGAATTGCCATTTGTGTTTCAGGTTGTTGGGAATGCCAGCCAAGCGTCATGCCTCCTGTTGCACACATGACAGTTTCAGAATCGGGCCTGGTCTGACGAAGTAATTCACGGACCTGGAACGGTAGCCCATTACAGAAGGTATGGCTGTTTCCAATGAATAGTACTTTCATTTCCATCTCTCCAATTGAGCGATTCGCACCCAACTCTGCTTAAAACAAGAGAGCTGAGATTAAACTGGTTAGTTTGCTCACGTCTCTAAGTTTGTCGAAATTCCAAATTATCTCAACAAGCTGGTTTATAGCTGACTCATGGAAAGAATCTTCGAGCAACCAGCGGAACTTTCTTTCCACCCGATCCCGATCCCAGGCTTGTTCTGCATAAATTGGGATATGCGCTAACCCCGATTCTATCTTTTGCCCATTCATTAGCTCGATTGTCACCCGCGCGGCATCCCTGCCTTCGGGATCTCCGACTTCGCAAAGTTGATACAGGCGAGTTAGCTCGTCAGATACTACCAACTCGACTTTCGCAGCAATGGCTCTCATTCGTTCATCAGACAGGCGCGGCTCAAGCACCTGTTTGGGTCCCACTTCGCCATCCACGATCAATGCCGCGATCGGCCAGGCCAGGTTGAACTGTGCCTGCTCAGTCGTTTCGGGCAGCCGGGTGCCAAGATGTAAAGCAGCCTCATAAACTTCTACAATGATTTTCGAAACCTCCTGCTCGACATATTTCTTCTCCGCTAAAAGGCGCTGGATTGCCAGGAGAGCAGGGTGTGACCAGGCGCAGCAGGCGAAATCCTTCCAAGCGATGCCGCGCGGGAGGATGAAATTTTCGCCGATATCGCCAACCCAGGAGTTGTACCGCTCCTCGCTGAACAGGCTGGACGTCCCGGTAAAGCCCCGCGAAGCCAGATCAGCAGACATGAGTCCTGTCAACGCGCCCAATCCAATGCCATGTTTGACCATTGTGGGTTCATCCACAGATTTCATCAACGGCAAGTAGGGGGAATCAAATTCGGCGATGCCCAAGGCGTTCATTATTTGTTCGGGCGGCAATTTCATGACGTGGGCTGCCAGGGCAGCGCAGCCGGTCGAGCCCCATGAACCGCAGCATCTCATAAATGAGTTGCTGTCATACCAGAAGCGCGCGGCGCGAAACATGACCTCGTAGCCGACCACACTGGCTGCCATCATTTCAGCGCCGCTGGTATTCCTCGATTCGCATAGCGCCAACGCCGCAGCCAGAACTTGAGCGCCCGGGTGACCCCAGGTGTACATCCCTGAATCGTCAATATCAACCGCGTTTGCGGCAACCCCATTCGCAAAAGCGGCGCCCAAAGCAGAAACCTTGCGCCCAGAGTAGATCAGCGTGGATTGATCACCCGGGAAAAGAGCCTGGGCGGTTTCGGCGGCGATACGCGAGGCTCTGGCTTGAACGCCTGCCAGCGCTGAGCCGAGATTGTCCATCATACAGACGCGGGCGCGTTCCTGCACTTCTGGCGGCAAATCATCCCAGGTGATCTTTTGTATGAAATGGGTCAGATTGGCTTCTGCATACGATAGTGAAGTCATTCCTGGTCGGGCTTTCTGAGGGAGCGAGCTGAAAAGCCCGCTCCCTCAAGCTTGATTATGGGGCGGTTATTGACCGGGGTAGGTATCGTAGAAGAAAATCGCCATGTAATAAGAAGGATTCGATTTAAATCCCTTAAAGGTTGAACTCATCACAAAAGGCATAGGGATATCAACGGCAAATATCGAAGGCGCATCCTCGATCGCCAATTTTTGCGCTTCAACGTACATTCCAGCAGCTGCCATCCTGTCGGTTGCGCTGGTGGCAGCAGCCGTATCGATCAATTCATCAAATTTTTGGTTTGAGTAGTAGGACAGATTCAAGTAAACCTGTTCTTCAGTTCGGTATCCAATATAAAGCAAGGAGTATGGGTCTGCATAATCCGGGAAAGCTTCACCAACGAATATATCCTGCCGCTCCTCTACCGTGGCGGATTTTGCCTGTTCCCACATATTGTCCCAGGGGGTTGCCCGAATATTCAGCTCGATGTTAAGTTTGGCTAATTCGGCTTTATAAAGTTCACACATGCGCTTTTCAGCCTCGTCGCCAGTCAGGTAATTCAGGTTGAGCTCGAATCCGCCATCAGGATAACCAGCTTCGGTCAGCAGTTCTCTGGCTTTCTTCAAGTCATAGGAATATTGGAATAAATCTTTCCCATGACCCCATAAAGTAGCCGCCAGGAGGCCTCTGGACTGAGTCGCATACTCTGAAAAGGCGTATTTAACGACTTCATCATAGGGGAAGGCGTAAGAGAGAGCCTGCCGCACAAGTTTGTTATCGAGTGGTGCCTTTCGGGTATTCATCGCTAACGCCCACACGGCATACGTTGGCGATATGACTATTTGAACCTTCGGATTGTTCTTGAGTGCATCCAGGTCCTCGGGGGGAAGTTTAACGGTGATATCACCTTCTCCCTTTTCAATCAATTGCCTCCTTGTAGCTGATTCGGAAACCATGCGGTAATCTATGATGTCGAAATGTTCCCCATCCCACCCCTCCCAATAGTCGGGGAATTTCTCAAGAACGACCGACTCGCCCATCGTCCATTTTTTAAGCATATAAGGTCCGCTCCCGGCTTCATTTCCCTGGGCAAGCCAATCATCCGGGTGCGCCTTCAATGCCGTTGGCGACATAATGAAGTTGGCATAGGGTGCTGCGGCTATTAAGTCGAGCGGAGCAGGATAGGACAGCTCGAAAACGACGGTATATTTATCCGGCACGGTGATTTTTGTAACCGGCATCCACATATACCCGCCGCCTGTGCCTTTGTCAATAAAGCGCTGGATAGAGAACCGAACTGCCTCACCATCCACCTCGGTGCCATCATGAAACTTAACGCCTTCGCGAATTTTAAAGGTCCAGATCAATCCGTCCTCACTCTTGGTGTAGGAGGTTGCCAACCGTGGAATGATCTCGTTCTTTATGCCATCATACCGAAGCAAAGTATCGTAGACATTATTCAAAACGCCTGCCGCAGGGCCCGACGCGGCTGAAGGTTCCCAGGTAGTGACGGGATCTTCGTAATATAAATAGGTGGCAACCTTGGGTGTTGCTTGTTGCTCTTTGCCAGGTGCAGCAGGCTGGCAAGATGCGGTCGTCCATACCAGACACAGCGCAAGAAAGAATAACGTGAGTTTCTTCCTGTTGGATATAATGTTCATTTCTTCCTCCGTTTCTCATCGAATGTTTTATTCTTGATCATTATTTTCGTTTCATGGTTTTATTTTGTCCTGGTCTGCCTCCTTTGCCAAATTGGCTCGAAACTCTTTTTCCGCTCACGACAATTCTTGTACTACAAACATCCAATTCCCATGCGGTTTTATCAATGCCCGCTTTCCAGTAACCAACACCAGGCTTCATGCTGGTTGTCAAGTTTGAAGATGGTTGGCTCTTCGGTCTCACATTTTCCCATTGCGTATTTGCAGCGTGTATGAAAACGACACCCGCCAGGCGGATTTATGGCGCTTGGTACCTCTCCCTCCAGAGTCTTCACTGCATCAATCCCTCCTGCCTCCTGCTTTGGAATGGAATCCAGAAGCGCCTGGGTGTAAGGGTGCGCAGGGGTTCCAAAAACTGCTGCGGCTGACCCATATTCCACCACCTTGCCCAGGTACATCACCACAATGAAATCGGACAGGGAATTTACAACCTCCAGGTCATGCGATATCAAAATGTAACTTAGCTCCATCTCATCCTTTAAACCTTGCAGCATGTCTAGAATCTGCACTTGCGAGACAATATCAATCGCCGAGACAGGTTCGTCCAGGAGAATGAACTTTGGCTTTGAAGCCAGCGCTCGCGCGATGGCGATACGCTGTTTTTGCCCTCCGCTGAACTCATGGGGGTATTTATACGCCGCATCTTTGGGCAAACCAACGGTTCCCAACAGTTGTTCCACCCGCTCAACATATTCCCCCTGTTTTAAACGCAGGTGGACTTTCAAAGGCTCTCCCACCACATCCCTCACCAGCCATCGAGGATTTAGCGACCAAAATGGATCCTGGAAGACGATCTGGATGTTGCTGCGAACCTTCTTCAACTCAACCGGATTAAGTTTTTGCATGTCCAGCCCTTCGAAATAAACCTGCCCGGCAGTGGGTTGTTCTAGCCCGACAATTAAATTCGCCAGGGTGGTCTTTCCGCATCCCGCCTCGCCCACCACACCCAGAGTCACTTTTTGACCGATGCTCAACGACACTCCGTCCACCGCCTTGACCCAGGCAGAGACCCGCATGCCATTCTTCACAGGGAAGTATTTCTTTAGTTCCACCAAACGCAGCAATGGTTCCATTATCCAACCCTCCCCGTAACGTAGTGGCAAGCCACATAATGATCGTCTGCCACCTGTTTCAAAGTCGGTATGCCCATCTTGCAATCTTCCACGATGCACCGGCATTGGTTGACAAAGCGACAACCAGTTAACTGGCTCCAATCCTCCATCGAAACTTCTCCCGGTGCTTCCCTGGCTGTGCCATCCGTTTCCTTGGAATCTGTATGCAGCAAGATGGACGTATAAGGATGTAAAGGATTGCTCATTACACTCTTCACACTTCCCACTTCGATCAGGCGTCCACGGTGGAGAACCCCCATTTTGTCGCAAATACTGGAAACAAGCTCCGGATTGTTGGCAATGTATAAGATGGTGACGTTCATCTTTCGCTGCAATTCCACGATCAACTTTAATATTTGCGCCTGAATAGTCACATCCAGATTGCGGGTTGGTTCGTCTGCAATCAGAAATTGCGGGTCACAGGATAATGCCAAAGCGATAATGACGCGTTGCCGCTGACCGCCACTTAATTCATGCGGATATTTCCTGGCGCTTTGAACCGGGTCCGGCAATTGCACCAGTTTCAGCATCGCTTCCACTTCCTGTTTTAGCGCTTTTCCCGAAAGGCGACGATTTTTGCGTAGAACATTGCTCAGTTGGTCCCCAATTGTAAAGACCGGATTCAACGACGACATTGGGTCCTGGAAAATCATGGAGACCTTGCGCCCCCTTATGTTCATCATATCTCTTTCGTTTTTCGCAAGCAGGTTGTCTCCATCCAGTTCCACCGCATCTCCAGAAATAATCGCTGGCGGAGAGGAAAGCAACTTCAATATCGAATATGCCAATACACTTTTGCCTGCCCCACTTTCGCCTACCAGCCCAAACGTTTCCCCTTTTTGAATCGATAATGCTTCCAGGTCGATGACATTTTTCGTTCCTTCGAAAGTCTTGAAACTGACCTTCAGGTTTCTAATGCCTAAGAAAGATCCCATGGTTTGCCTCAGCGATTCCTTGTTTTGGGATCGAGCACTTCCCTGAACCCATCACCCAACAAGTTGAAAGTTAATACGGTGACAAAAATAGCCAGACCTGGAAATACACTGTACCACCAGGATTCAAGAAAGTAATTGCGGCTGGTACTGATCATCAAACCCCAGTCGGGCGTGGGTGGTTGGGCGCCCAAGCCCAGGAAACTAAGGGCTGAGACAACCAGGATCACACTCCCCATATCCAGCGAGGCTTGCACAATCAGCGGCGCAATACAGTTGGGCAAAATGTGCCCGAAAATAATTTTTAGAGGATGTGTGCCAATCACCTTGGCTGCCCTCACAAACTGCCGTTCACGCAGGGAGATCACCTGTCCGTAGATGAGACGGGTGTACAGGGGCCACCAGGATATACCAATCGCCAGCATGGCATTCGGGAGGCTGGGGCCAAGGAAAGCCGCTACTGTGATCGCTAACAAAAGCGCCGGGAAACCACAGAAGATGTCTGTGATACGCATGATGATCTCGTCGATCAAACGGTTGGAATACCCGGCAATCGCCCCCAAAGGGACGCCGATCAATAACGCCAGTCCAATGGAAAGTATCGCGGTGACCAGCGAGAGTCGCGTACCGTACAGTATCCGGCTGAAGATATCCCGGCCTTGTTCATCTGTCCCAAAAATGTACCTGGAGGAAGGAGGCTGAAGAGAATCTTCCAGGGAGTCAACCCCGTAGAAATGATTGGGATGAGGCGCGATATACGGCGCCAACAAGGCGACCAGCACCAAAATCAAGGCAAAAATCACCGCAGCCAGGGTCAATCTGTTTCGAGTCAGCAGGAACAGGGTCAAGCGGGCTTCGCGGATTCTGGCAAAAAGGGATTTCAATAAATGGCTATGGTTCATTGCAGTCATCCCCTACTTTCTAGCCCTGGGATCCAGCAAAATAATCATATCGGCCAGCAAATTCAAAGACACGAATGCCACAGCCGAGACAACCGTAACACCCAGGATGGCTGGATAATTTAGGGTTATGATCGAGATGGCTACATAGTTGCCGATCCCCGGCCAACTAAAGATGGTTTCGACCAGGAAGGTATTGGTCAGTGAATACCCAACCATCATAGTCATGACTGTTGCGGTTGGGCCAAGGGAATTCTTGAGGGCATAAGACCACAGCACAATGCGCTGGCCAAGACCATAGGATTTCGCTGCTTTGATAAAGTCTTCACTCAGGATTTCCAGCATGGCTGACCGCGTCAGCCTGGCAGTAAACCCAATATTGCCAGCCGCCAAAGCGATAACCGGCATGATGAGGTGAATGACTGCATCTTTAAAGATGGAGAAATTGCCCGTCAGCAAGGTGTCAATCAGTAAAAGATCTGTGATCTTGGGAATTTCTCCAAAGAGTTGTAGTTCCCTGCTCAAACGTCCGCCAATGGGTAAAATACCCAGCCAACGATAGAACACCAATTGCAGAAAGAGGGCAACTGCAAAAGATGGGATGGATACCGTTCCCACAGAGAAGAAGCGGGATACGTGATCCAAAGCTTTATCTTTTTCTGCTGCCGATAAAACCCCAAGCGGCAGCCCGATCAAAAAGGCAAATACAGAGGACAAGATAACCAGTTCAATCGTAGCCGGTAAGAGAGTCTTCAATTCCTGCGATATCGGTACGCGGGTGTATAACGAAACTCCCAAATCACCATGGAGCACCCCATTCAAGTAACGGACAAACTGGACGGGTATTGGCTGGTCAAGTCCCAGTTCCTTGCGTGCCGCCTCCCGTTGTTCCGTAGTTGCTTTGGGACCCACCCACTTTGCGGTTGGGTCTGAAGGAACCACTCGCGTGATCACAAACGTGATCAAAAGCACGCCGAAGATAACGAAAATACTGAGAGCCAACCTTCTTAGGATGAACATGGGGTGCTCCAGAAAATTATCTAGGACGGTTATGGCTTGGCAGCACACCGAAAGCCAAAACTGAAGTATGGGTTGGTCGGGTCATAATCAGCTCCACGGAATGCGACACGGATGCGGTTGGCGAAGTCGTTCCAACTCCCCCCGCGCAATGACCGCATGAAGCCCGTATCCGGTCCGGTCGGGTTACTCGCGGGCGATGTAATGTAGAAGAGGTCTAAATACCAGTCACTCACCCACTCCTGGACATTCCCGGCCATGTCCATAACGCCATAGGGGCTGGCGCCCGCAGGATAACTGCCCACCTGGCTGGTGTCTCCAACGCAGCCGTTTAGGTTAGCCAGCATACACGTCGGTGGGGTGTTGCCCCACGGGTATGCGCGAGTGTCGGCGCTGCCGCGCGCAGCTTTTTCCCACTCAGCCTCGGTTGGCAAACGCTTTCCCGCCCATGTGCAGTATGCATTCGCCTGATCCCAATTTACATAAACCACGGGATAATTGGCATAGGTCGGGTTATCGTAGTATGAGTCGCGTGTGGCAGAATGATTTCCAAAGGGAGGAGTGCAACCACCCGCGGCTACACACTGTACGTATTGAGCAATCGTCACTTCGTATTTATCAATCTTGTAGGCATCCAGGTAAACAGTGTGCAGAAGTGCATTCTTACTGCACGAATCGCCATCATTGCTGACCGGGTCGCACCCCATCTGGAAATCGCCCGCGGGAATCAGGATCATTTTGCTTGTGTCAACATCTGGGGATGCAGTAACCGGCCATCCGGTTGCTGTTCCCGCCGGTCGCATATCAACGTCAGGATATGCTTTCCGAAACGCCTCGAAATAAGCATTGTCGGTCTTGCCCATGTAGAGATCAACGGCGTCAAGAAGCAATGCCCGGATCGCTTCGATTGAAGCAACTGCGGATTCAGTCCTGTCGCGTAACAAATACACATCAGAAAAGGTCATGTGATCCGTGCCGGGGAAACGTGCCAGATAGGAATCTTTTGCGGCGTGCTTCAGCACTTCCCGAAAGTAGTTGCAAGAATCGAATCCCAAACTCGAATACCATGGATCGGTGGGATCGTCTTGTCCCGTACAGATTGGGCCTGTTGTGCTGTCGTCGAAATTACCCTCCATTTGCATCAAGGTAAAAGGCGCTGAAATTCCTTTGGCGCCTGCATCACCCCACGGATCACCATCCAAAGGCACTATTCCAACCACCCGGCTATTATCATGCGCCATCTCGAAAGCCACACTGGCACCTTGCGAATGTCCAAAAACCACAAACCGGCTCCAGTCAGCCGCTGCTGCCCAGGGGGCATCGGCTGGCAAGGATTCAAAATATGAGACAACAAAATCAACATCTTCGCGCTGGATATCGGTAGAAGCAGCTGTAGCCGTCCGGATGCTGCCTTCAGGCTCGGCTGTAACCCCGGAATCGAGAGGTAAAGTACCGTTATAAAATGGGTGGGCAACCGCCAGAACGATATAGCCATGGCTTGCTAACTCTTCCAAGAAAGTAGTGTATAGGTCAGGAAGAACGCCAAACCCCGGAGAAAATATGACGACAGGAAATATTTCTTTGCTGACCAGCACTTTTATGTCTTGCGCGGTATGCGTGGTGACCGTGACAGCGCTAAAATCAACTTTGTCTATTTCGGGGTTTAGTTTCGCGTACATTTCAGAGATGTACGGCATCGGTTTGCCATTCAAGGTGCTATCCGACGGTACAAAAACACGGACAAAAACTTCGCGCTTGTCCCCTTGTGTGGGCGTGAAAGTCTCAAATCTGGAAGTGTCCGTCAAATGATAGTCAGCCCCTGCAACACACAATTCACCGGTGGGCATGAGGAGGGGGGTGTCGGGTTCCAGGCACTCTCGCTTCGCAGCAGGCTTTTCCGCGGCGGGTGTTGCCGTAGCCGGGTTTTCAGTTGCAGGCGGCTCTGTGACAGTGATTTTCCCTCCAGGCGTCTCTGTGGGCGATTCTAACTTGCCCCCGCCACAGGCAGAAAGTGCAAGCATAAAAACAACCATCAGGAATACTACAAGCTTTTGATGTTTCATGGGATTCACCTCGCGGTACTTGAATTTTTAGAAACAATGTTTGAAAGGTTTACAAATAACGAATTTCAGAATTCCGTTTTCTTTTCATGTACTTTTATCATTATTTCAAGCAATGGCTGAACATGGGCATTAATGGCATCACAAGCAGCTTGCGAGTCCCGGTTTTTTACGGCTTGGACGAACTGTTTCATACTGGGCAGGTCGAATGAATGAAACTGTTCTATGTCAATTAAGTCCTTCACCATCCAGAGTTTACGCAGGATAGGGATATACAGATCGAACAAGAGAGAGTTGCCCGAACCTTTGACCACTAACCGGTGGAAATGCGCATCGATAATGAAATGGTTTTCATAATCATGGGGATTCTCCCTTAAAAGGGTTTCCATTTCCCGAACAGTTCCCTCCAGTTCTTCGATCAGATCCTGGGTGGCTCTTTGCGCGGTGAGTTGGGCTGCTGCGATTTCTATCAAATTGCGAACTTCATAGAATTCCTCAAGAGCCTGAGGTTCATCCCCAAACTGATCTCCCAGTAAATTTAAAATTGCAATATTAATCAGTTGAGTACCGCCAGACCAACCTTGTGTTGTCTTGACCATGCCAACTTTGGTCAAAGTACGAATCGCTTCACGGACAACCGTTCGGGAAATTCCAGTTTGGAGCGCAATATCCCTTTCAGGGGGCAACATATCCCCTTTTTGTAGCTCACCACGTAGGATCGCATCACAGATTTGCTCGATGATTTCAGTATGGGCCTTTGGGTTTCGAACGGATGTGAATTCCATAGTTCTCCAATCTTCTCAGGTTACTTACCCGAATCGTATCACAAAAGGTCTAAAAAGTAAACCATTAATGGTATAATAAATATACCAATACAAAAATGGCCCAACCTTCCAAAAGTTATAGAAAATAGTTCTGCAGGGATGTGGCGAATATGCAATTTCGCTCCCGTGGCGATTGTATCCTTCGAAAGAGAGACCTCAAATGGAAAAAAGAAAAGCGATCGTGGTTGGCGCAGGCAGCGCAGGGATGTCATGTGCCCTGAAGCTGGCCGAAGCAAATGTAGACTACCTGATCATCACCAACAGCCTGGGTGGACGAATCCGTTACTCGGAAACGGAGAAGGTAAACTTTGGCGCATATTTCATCATGGCGAATTATCACCATGCCAAGAAACTGGTTATCCGGGAAACCTGGATAAATCCGCTGAGCGTTCTGTTTAACCACAGCGAAAACGACTATTTTCCCACACTCAGCCTTAGGAGCTTGAGTATGGGCGGGCAGTTGGTGAAGTTTATCCAGATCATGCGACGCTTCATGGCTCATTACGAAAAATTCAAGAAAAATTGTGAAGATATGTCGCAGACCGTGGCAATGGAGGCCGACCCTTACATCAAGGAAATTTTTTATAAGTCGGCTTCGGAATTTATTCGAGAGAACAAAATCGAAAAAATTGCAGCCCAGATGATTTCCAAGTTCTCCTATGCCTGCACGGGCGTGCCGATGGAAAAAATCACAGCCCTCGATTTTCTCAACGTTTGCCAGGGATTGGTGGTCCCGATCCACCGTTTCCGGTTTGATCAGAAAGCAATGGAGCAGCGTTTCACCGGGCACTTGGTTTATGACACTGTCAGCCAGATTACCGATGCCGATGGAAAGTACTTGCTTAAAACAGAATCCGGCCAGACATACGAGGCGGAATATGTGGTTGTTGCCACCCCGGCTGCCATCACCAAAGCCCTGTTGGGTTTCAAGGATCCGCTGAGGCAGACTTGTAAGTTATACACCTTCCACGTCAGAGCAAAGCTAAAAGACAAATATCGGCGCTACCAAATGAATTTGTTCCCGTTCGAATCGGAAATTATTTTCACGGCCATTCAAGATGACAAGACCTATCTGATTTACACGCGTGAGGAAAAAGCCGATCTGCATCAGGTATGTGAAAGCTATGAACTGATCAATATGGTCGGGTGGGAAAAGGCAATGTATGTGTATGGGGATGCCTACGTGGAGCAGAATTATAGCGACAGGCTCTATATCGCTGGCGATCATAACGGCTTGGGGCTTGAACCAACGGCAATCTCCGGCATCTATGCCGCCAAACAAATCATCAAATCATGCAATCGGTAGACAGGCACGCGACCCGCTAGACTCAAGAAGAAAGGAAATCAAAATGAAAAACAACATTGTGGCATGTTTTCTGGCAGGCATCGTAATCGTAGCGATACTCGTTTTGCACAGTATGGCCATTCTCACCCTGGCACTGACCATCTTGCTCATAGTGGCAGCCATTGGTTTTTTGACTTTGTTCCTGCTAATCGACTATGGCAAAAAATATCTCGCTTCTGAAAAAACAGCCAAAATGCCGTTGCCGGGGGATGATCTATTGAAGGATAGCGATAAGGTTCTTCAATTCACCAAAGAAATCGTCATTGATGCACCACCCGCCAAAGTGTGGAAATACCTGGCGCAGATGGGTCAGGACAAAGCTGGTTTTTACAGCTATGAGCTGCTGGAGCAGATTTTTACCTTCAAAATCCACAACACATACGAAATTGTGGATCGGTGGCAGAAGATTCAGCCCGGCGATTTCCTGTACTACCACCAGATGGGCATTGGCTCACAATATATCGAGGTGGTTGAGGGAAAATACTTTACCAGCCTTTCCGATTCGCGCAAACCGCCCCATACAGATGGACCAGCCTTTGCACTAAACATTTTTCCGGGTGGGCAATTTGCCTGGACTTGGAGCTTTGTCCTCCAGGAACTGTCCGGCAACCGCACTAACCTGGTGCAGCGTTGCCATAATTACTTTAAACCACAAAATGCCCTGACGAAAGGCTTCGTGCTCTTTTTCCTCGGAATATCTTCCCTGTTTATGACCACCCGTCAGATGGAGATAATTAAAGCCTGCGCTGAAGGGCGGGTCTTGGCCGATGGGTCAATACAGAAACCGGCAGCAGTATGAATAAATTCAATCCTGGCACCCATTACCATGCAAGGACGTTTGGCTCCAGTCTCGAAAATGGATTGAAGCGCTTGATCGCCGTAAGACCGGCGACATGGAAAGTTTATTCCAAAATATTTAAACTAATCATTGACGGCAGCAAATTAACTCCCTACCCAGTGTTGGGCAACATCTATAGTGGATCATGATGTTCAGCCCTTATCAAAAACGCTTTACGCAAGGGGTGGTGGTCAATTTGAATGTGGATCTAAGCCCTCTGGCGGTAAACTTTCGGCCAATCCATCCCCTTTCGCGGCTATTTCCTGGCCGTTTTTCAGCGGTACTTTCTCAAAGGGTCAAGCCGCCAACAGGCCGTTATCGCCATCCTGCTGACCAGCGCGATTTTCTCGCTCTGGCATCTGCCTGTTCGCCTGACCTGGGATGGCTGCTGGTTTGACTGATCATATTTGGACTGTTAAAGAACTATTGCATATGGTACCTGTACCAGACACCGAACACACTAATTAGGGAGACTATCCGATTTTGCACACGAGATATTACTTACCGATATGTTGCACTGTGTCGCCAGTAGCGATGGGTTTGTCGCCTTCGACTTTCACTCCTCCCTGGGGCATGTGCGGCCCATCGTGGTCGCGGAAATAGAGCGGCAGCCCTTCGGCGAAGTTCGGCGAGTAGAAATCAGGGTCCTGGCGTTGCAGGTGAATGTGGATATGGGGCTCGCTGGTGTTGCCGGAGTTGCCGCATTCGCCGATTTGCTGCCCTTCTTCTACGGCGTCGCCGGTTTTCACGCGTACGCTGCCGCTTTTGAGATGGGCGATGAGCAAGTAGGCACCATTATCCAACTGAATGGCAACGAAGTTGCCTCCCGGCGCGGTGGTGTTATTTGAGGGCGCACCGGGCGTCATGTCTGGCTCGCTGTCGCGGGATTGGATCACTTTCCCAGCGGCGGGGGCGACGACGGGGACGCCATAACAGCCATAATCGTTTAGATTGGCGCTGCCGTGAAATAAGGCTTCACGACCAAATCGTAGGCCCAACGCTGATCAGGGGTGACCGCGCGGTAATTCGTTTCCAGCCGGTCTCCACCCCAAATCACCTTGAGCGGGACATTGGCGGGCAGGCGCACCGTGGCCAAGGGGCTTGTGTTAGCCAGTGAGGCTGGGTAAGCCACTGGAAAGACCATCAAGAGAGCGGGGATTATGACGAGCAGGGCGATGATGCCGCTAGCGGCCACCGGTTTGCTGAAGCGCCGCCGGATGATTGCATACAGTAAGATGACCACAAAAGAAATCACGCCCAGCAGTGGGGGAAATACCTGGAGCCGGTACCAGGCCGTGATCTTGGTCATGCCGCCCATGAGGAGCATAACCAGGAGCACTGCCGTGACCAACAGGAGGCTGGCAGCAGGGATCCAGCGCAAAACGTGCCATAAGGCAGAATCGGTGAATGGGCGTTTGGGGGTATCGGGTGTAGTGGGCTGCATATTTTCTCTTTTTCGTCCGGCATTATAAGCCTGAAATACCGATGGGACAATGGGCAGGTCAGTGGTGATTACCCACCTCGCGAAAACCGGCGAATCAATTCGCGGCAACGCGGCTCAGAGCAGCCGCCTGCAAAGCCTGCCCGTGTCAAAGCATCAAAAGGCATTAAGAAATTTCTACCCTATTTATACCTGAATTTCTTGGGTTTCGGGTGAGAAAATTGGGCGTTTGATGAGAGATTAGTCCTACTTTAACCCCAAAAACACTCTTTTGGCAAAAAATGCAAAGTGTATCCGCGCTAACGCCATAGGTGGCGGAAGACAATAATGAATATCCCTGAGTGTCTAAACGCTACATAAAGAAAGCGATTGGACAGGAAGCTGAAAAGAAAGGGAAAGCTTAGCTTGGCGGGCAACATATTTGGAGAGTAAAAGCTGAATAGTCTTGGAAGGGTCATGATGTAGACGGCGAAGAAAGATACGATGAGCTTCCGCTTGGGCCAGGAGATTGCGATGTTTGAAATATTCGGACAGGGGCACGCGCCGAAGTTGTTCCAGCAGGTCTGCTTCGCTTTCAGCCAAGAAGAGTACCTGGTACTGGCCAAAGTCGCGCAATTCCCTGGTGGATTTGCGCCCGCTGATACGCCGTTGGTGATTGCGAAGTCGGTTGAATAGGCTTTCCAAGTGCAAATTATCAGGGGGAAGCCCAGGGATGTCATAGCAGTGAAGCAAATCTTTACCAAAGTCCTCCCAGCGGTGGATAGCCCCACGATAGAGAGCCGATAAAACTCGGTTGTGGGTTGTCTGTTGCTGAAATTTGTCCAGGAGTTCTTTCATCTCTTTTTCTACGGTATGACTGTTGATGGCAGCTAACTCATCATTTGTGTAGGAGCTTTGGGGATAGCGCAAACAAGCTGCAATATTGAGCAACCAGGTATGGGCGTTTTGGAGGCTTTCGGCAAGGGTGGCTGTGTTTTCCAAGGCCCGATCTACTTGCATGATCATGCGTTGAAAGTAGGCGTTTTCGGTTTGTGCCCCAACATACTGATGCAAGCAGTCTGCGATAGCCTGTAGTTGTTGATAACCTTTCAAGCCACCCCAATAGAAAGGCTTGCGGCTGGCCTGGTTGACAGCATCTCGGATGGCTATCCGGATTTGGTTTTCGATCTCGATCAGTTCTGGATCCCGGGAACCATCCGATTCGGTCGCGAAAAAGGGGTCTCTTCGGCTATTTCTGGTACTTCTGGCAGCCCCCCCAGGTTTTGACGCATCGCTTGACGCAATTGCGTATCATAATCCAGCACATCTTCGGCCAGATTCCCCAGAAAATGTTCCTGGCAACGCTGATGCGGTGCTTCCGGCCAGGTCTTCTTCAAAGCAGCAATGATTGTGTCCTCCCCGTCTGAAAGGGTTGCCAGCGCTGGATAGTCTTGATAAGCCTGTAACCATTCACTGAGTTTTTCTGCTGTAGCCGACTCCACTTGCACCGCTCCAATCGGTATGCCGCCCAGTACTTCGTACAGTACAGACAAGATGCTGCCATGCCCTTCAGGTTGCAACCCATCTACCCCCAAGATCAATCCACCATGCTTTTCCACTACCGCTTTCAGGGCCTCGTGTGTTTGTTCGCTCGCTCCTCCCAACAACGCCAAAAACTGCCGATATAACTTTCCTACATTCCTTTTGTTCACCAGGATGCCTCGTCGGTTCAACTCCCCTTGTATTTCCACCAATTGCTTGTGTTCCTGCTCATGTTGCCAACCAATGTATGCCAGTACATCTAGCCCATAGGTGCTGTCTGGCAGGCTGATCCGTAAGACTTGACTGGCATAGTAATGTTCTCCACGATGTGTACACTTCGGATTTGTGCATTCTTTGCTCTTGCCCGCTACATACAGCGGCCCGTCCAGCGTTTGCACTGTCTTTCTCATGTGCCATGTGTTCCGTGCCTGAAGCCGCTCCCCACAGTGTGGACAGTTATCAAAGTCACATTCGATGATTACTCGCTTTGCGTTTTCAAATTTCCTCTCAGGTCGATGGCGTGGTTGTTTCGGCATTTTTTCACCTCTCTCGTTTTCGTTTCCCCTATTTTACCCCCTCGACTTTTGCAGTATCAAGACACTCAGGGAATGAATATCGTGTATATGGTGGTCGGCTCAAAGCAAAAGCCGAGCGCCTCAAAAATGGCAAATACCCCCCTTCGCGCTCGGGTACATACGGTGTTTTTGATATAAGAAATCATCTGCTATATATGACAGTACTGGAACGAGATGGGATTCAGCCTATATAGCGGATGGTGACATAAAATGGCTGCGAAAAATGAGAAAATAAGTCCTTTTCAAAGATTAGTGTTGACAAGAAATATATCTCGGTATATTATTATATCAAATGATATATATTTCTATCAAATTATATTTTTTATATATTTTTACGAGGTGAATCAGATGATTGATAAGAGTACTAAGAAAGTTGCTACTCACAAGGCGATTCTTGAATCTGCGACAGAGCTTCTGTCATTAAAGCCTGCATCTACGCTTCAAGAAATCGCTGATTATTCGAGGATAGGAATAGCTACCCTTCATAGACACTTTGCCAGCAGAGAATCTCTGCTCGATGAGCTTGCCATGAATGCAGTCCAGCTTGTGGACGAGGCACTTGCGTCAGTTAATTTAGATGACCATGACGCCATTGGCTCTTTAAACAACTTATTAAGCATATTAATACCGCTTGGCAATAAAATTTCTTTTCTTGGTGCAGCAACATATACAAACAGTAATCCGCAGGTGATCCAAGAGGAAGAAAGACTTCAGCAGCCTGTTCTGAACGCAATTAAAAAATGGCAGCAAACCGGGCAGCTAAGAAATGACATGCCGGCAAAATGGATAATGGCAGTACTTTATGACCTGCTGTTTATCAGCTGGCAGGAAATTCAGGCAGGGAACATCGCGAGAAATGACGCAGTGGGCTATTTATTAACCACGATCCTACATGGATTTCAAAAAGAAAGTGAGAAGTAAAGATGAGTTACGAGATAACAATAACCAGTACCCTTTCCAGGCATCAGCAACGGGAAGTGGCAGAAATATATTATGACTCTTTTAAAATCAAATTCAGTAAACTATGGCTCTTTACAAACAACAAGGGCTTGGCAATTGAGGTTTTATCTCAGAGTATAGACTTTAATAACGGCCTTTATGCAATCAAGGACAATGAGGTGATTGGGTTTATCGGGCTGGAAACCGTTGGTTCAATTTATACGAATCTCAGGTTTTCATCCCTGATAAAGGCTTTTGGCCTTATAGGCGGTCTTTGGCGTACTGCCGGGTATTTGATCTACCGGGCTTTCCAAGGTCGCATAGGAGAGGATGAGATGCATATCGATCCTATCGCGGTATCGGAAAAAGCTCGCGGTCTTGGAGTTGGCACAAAACTGCTTGACGCTTCATTGGTGCTAGCAAAATCATTGGGTAAGAAAAAAATGACACTTGAAGTTGTAGATACAAACCCTGAAGCAAAAAAGCTCTATGAGAGAAAAGAGTTTGTTGTAACCAAAATCGAAAAAACCGGCTTTCTTACTAGTCTAGCAGGATTTACAAAGGTATTTCATATGAGGAAGGTGATTGAGTGAAAAAGAAATCAAAAGCCATCACAGCAATGTTAATTGCCTTTATATTTATTACGGGAGCAGTGGTGGGGTATTTTATCCCAGAAAAGATTATCAAGAAGCAGGTTGAAAAGCAGGCTGTAGATTATTTTGTTCAAAACGATTTCAGTATGCCATTTCAGACCTTTAACACTTTTACATATGAAAACATTATAGGAAATGCTGTTCCTTGGGCAAAGAAGTATCTTGACGAGAGTGTGGCGACCAATCTCGAAAACTCGGTAAAGGAAAAGTACGCTTACAGATATGAGGCAGCAATTAAAGGCTTAAGTTCAAATGAAGATATCGTGGGGTACTTGCAGAAAACTGAGCTTGTTAATGAAATAAACCTTACAAAAGAGGAGACTCTGAAAAAGTTGTCAAATCTTGACACTTCAGCAACAGTAATAGTCCCCAAGAGTTCGTTTACAAAAGCATATATGGACCAGGCACCGGATATGCTGGTTAGATTGCCTGCAGAATATGAACCAATCGAGTCAGTTTTTGTTTCATTCCCTATTTTATATCCAAGCCAATGGAAAACTCATATGGCTGTCATAAGTGCAATTTCTAAGGAAGCTGCTGCAGTCGTGCTTGTGCCGGACGTATTCTGGCATAGGGCGGTCCTGCTTTACCTCCAGCAAAAAAACCTGGATTTGAAAAATATCCTCTTTGCCTATGTAAAAACCGATGATGTCTGGATAAGGGATTATGGCCCCACAAACGTTATAACCAGCAACGGCAGCAAAGCTTTCATCTGGAACAACTACTATGAAATGTATACTTCTTATGCAAAGCTCAGCGCAGATGCGGCGAGCGAGCTGGGAAGGTACTATGATGTACCGGTTTACAGGGTGCCTCTTGTTGTTGAAGGCGGGAACATAATTTCAGACGGAAAGGGTACAGTGATTATGTTTGATTCTGTACTGAAAAATAATCCCGACTATGATCTCGGTAAATTGAAAAAAGTAATGAAGGAATACTACGGCTGTAATAACATCATCCTTCTCCCTTCACTTAGAGGCGAACTGACAGGGCATATCGACATGGTGGTCAAATTCGTTGACAATGACACACTTATGGTTGCTGAAAGTGAAAAGTCCTTCCAATGGTATCAGAATTTCGAAGATATAGCTGAC
>Ga0172375_10004921_pt1 | contig 19504 bp, 13 predicted proteins | sample LakKiv1m_FD_114537 | JGI IMG/M metagenome (GOLD analysis project Ga0172375, IMG submission 114537) | Freshwater microbial communities from Kabuno Bay, South-Kivu, Congo - kab_092012_11.1m | ecosystem: Environmental > Aquatic > Freshwater > Lake | place: Democratic Republic of the Congo...
ATAAATCCGGGATCATCCAGGTAAGTGTTATAGAAAGCGAGGTTAAGAGCTTTGTAAAAGACACTGTTAAGTCCCTGGTAGAATCCCATTTCGCTTGTAGCCTTAATTCTTTCAACGTCTTTATCTGTAATTCCGTCTTTTTCGAAGCGGGCAAAAGATTCTGATACTGCTTCTTCAATTTCTTTGAGTGATTTACCTTCGTTTGCCCTGATTGTGATTGTAAATTCTCCTGTCAGCTCGTCGGAAGTGTTGTATGCGCTTACTGATGATGTCAGCTGTCTCTCCTTTATCAGTACTTTATACATCGGAGCTTTCTTGCCTTCTGAAAGAACCTTCGCCAGGAAGTCAAGCGGATAGCTATCCTTACTGTATGCTTCCGGAACAGGCCATACCATATTAATCTCAGGAACATTGGCAAAATTGTCCTCGTGATATAGTTTTTTCGTTTCGCTTAGTGCCACCGGCATTGTATTACGGGGAGCAACCTCACCGTGCGCTTTTATCTCTCCGAAGTACTTGTTAAGAAGCTCTTTTACTTCTGCCGGATTGAAATCACCGGCAATTACAAGTGTGGCATTATTTGGCCCGTAGAAATTACCGTAGAAATTCCTTACATCGTCGAGGTTGGCGTTTTTCAGATCTTCCATTTCACCTATAACGTCCCAACGGTATGGATGTCCTTCAGGGTAAAGGTTTTTATAAATAACTTCTGAAGTGAAACCATAGGGTGTGTTATCTACTCCCTGCCTCTTTTCATTCTGAACAACATTTTGTTGTATTGCCATCAGCCTGTCTGTGATAGAGTTGATGAAGAAACCCATCCTGTCGGATTCAAGCCAGAGGATCTTTTCAAATGCATTTTTCGGGAACATCTCATAATAGGTTGTAACATCGCGGTTTGTGAAGCCGTTGTTCGATCCGCCGGCTCCTTCTATAACCCTGTCGAACCTTCCGGGCTCCACATTTTCAGATCCACCGAAGAGAAGATGCTCAAAGAGGTGAGCAAAACCGGTTTTTCCTGGTGTCTCCCTGCTCGATCCCACATGATACATTATTGCATATGCCATCATGGGATTGGAATGATCTTCGTGAAGGATTACCTGTAATCCGTTTGGCATTGTGTATTTTTCATATTCTACTTTAAGTTTGTCGGCAACAGGTTCAGATGTTTTTTTGCACGATCCGGCAGACAGCATTATAGCTGCAAAAACCATAAAAATGGTTCTCATACAGATTTTATTCATTTTTGAGGATTTATATGTGGTTATTGCTAATTTCGAATTTATGAATTGCGAATTTATGAAATTGTAAGGGAAAATCAATGAGAAAATACGCAAAGAAAATCCTGATCGGCCTTGCTGCTGTCGGTCCCGGCCTTTTCCTTATAGGCTACAATATAGGTACAGGGAGTGTTACAACCATGGCCAAAGCCGGTGCTGAATATGGTATGGAACTGACATGGGCGCTCGTCCTGTCGTGTATCTTTACATATATATTAATGGTAGCTTACGGGAAAACAACCCTTGTTACAGGAAAGACAGCACTTTACAACATCAGGAACAATTTCAGTTTCGGAAAACCTCTGGCAATATATATACTGCTGGCACTTGTCATCGGTGAACTGCTTGCACTGATGGGAATATTCGGCATAGTCTCCGACCTGCTGAAGATAGGAACACAGATTATCTTCGGCGGTGAAGGATTAAGTACACTGTGGATTACAGTAATCCTGGTCATTGGCCTCTACCTTCTCCTATGGTTCGGCCATTACAAAACGTTTGAGAAATTCCTGGTGTATCTTGTAATATTAATGGCGCTGTCGTTTATAGTTGTCTTCTTCATGGTAAAACCCGATTTCAGGTCAATCATTACAGGGCTTGTTCCGGGCATCCCGAATCAGCCCGGGTCATTTCAGCTTATCGCGGCAATGGCCGGAACAACATGCTCTGCAGCTGTATTTATTATGAGAAGCACTGTTGTTGCGGAAAAAGGGTGGAATATTTCCAACCTTAAGGAAGAAAAAAGAGATTCCGCCTTCTCCTCTTCAATGATGTTCTTTCTGAGCTTTGTTATAATGGCTGTCTCTGCAGGAACTCTTCATGTTATGGGTTTGAAGCTTAACGACACTGTTGACATGATAAGTCTTTTTGAACCTATTGGAGGAAAGGTGGCCGCATTTATACTTATCCTCGGCATCACGGGGGCAGGCATCTCAACGATATTTCCCATAATACTCATAGCTCCCTGGCTGATAAGCGACTACACAGGGAAGCCCAGAGATATAAAGTCACCGATGTACAGGATACTTGGTCTTATCGGCATACTTTTCGGATTTGGCATGCAGGTGATTAATACTACACCGCCGCTGCTGATGATAGGCTCACAGGCTTTCCAGGCGCTAATCCTACCTGCCGTGGCAATACCGGTGATCATTCTGATCAACAGGAGAAGTTTCATGAAAGAGCATGTTGCAGATATGAAGATGAATTTCGGACTTGTCTGTGTTATAATCTTCAGCCTTGTGACGAGTTATTTTGCTATTATTGATTTTGTTAAATAGATATGAACCTTTGTGAACCTTTGTGAACCTTTGTGATATCCTTTGTGTCCTTTGTGGTTTATTTCTTTTTACCACTAAGGAACACAAAGTACAACACTTAGGCGCACAAAGTAAAATAAACATATCAATGGAAGTAATAAGAGCATTAAACAAGAATGACCTTGGACAAAAGGCAGCAAAAAAAGGGGCTGAGTTCATCCGGGAGGCTATAGAAAAAATTGGTGAGGCTAATATAATTGTAGCTACAGGCGCCTCGCAGTTTGAAATGCTTGCTGCCCTTGTTAAGGAAGATATCGATTGGCTAAAAGTCACAGCATTTCACCTTGATGAATATATCGGGCTTCCTGAATCTCATCCTGCTTCATTCCGAAAATACCTTAGGGAGCGGTTTGCCAGCCTGCTTCCGCTTAAGAAATTCAATTATGTGAACGGAGAAACTGATCCTGAAAAGGAATGCGCAAGGCTGGGCAGGCTGATTAAAAAGCATCCGGTCGACGTTGCATTTGTCGGAATCGGCGAGAACGGGCATCTTGCATTCAACGATCCTCCTGCCGATTTTGAGACTGAGGATCCGTATATAGTTGTTAAACTTGATCATAATTGCAAACGCCAGCAGATGGGAGAGGGCTGGTTCCCGACAATCGATTCTGTACCCGACAGGGCGATCAGCATGTCAATAAAGCAGATCATGAAATCGAAAGCGATAATATGCAGCGTGCCCGACCAGAGGAAAGCGGAAGCTGTACATAAAACTCTGAAGGAGGCTGTCTCTCCGGATATACCCGCTTCAATAATGCGTAATCACAATAACGTCTGGCTCTTCCTCGATAAAGAATCTTCTTTTTATGGTGATCGACCGCCCGATGCCTGAGACCTGTCGCCCGACGCCATTTAAATTTATTTCATACCTTTACCTTCTAAACACAGATAATTAGTATTCACGGAGATTATGAGAAAGTTTATCTGTTTCCTGTTCCTGGCGGTTTCTCCCGTCATATTATTTTGCCAGAAGACAGTAAGAGTTGCCGGTACCGCCCAGGTAGAGTTTCCGGATAATCTGACGAGGCAGGAGGTAAAGAACCATGCACAGGAACTGGCTACAATCGATGCTCTCGAGAGAGCTTTTGGAAGAGTTGTGATTCAGGGCAACTCAACATACCTTTCAAACGTCCAGACAGGCAAGCAGACTGAAACAAAATCAGTCTTCAACACAATAGCCAACACATCGGTTAAAGGAGAAGTAGTCAGTGTTATCAATGTCGGGTTCAGTGATCTCACGGGCACCAGGACCATCGAAAACAAGAAGGAGACATATGTCGAAATGAAGTGCGACATTGAGATCGAAGCCCGGGAGGTGACAACCCCTCCGGTAAATTTTACAGCATTTACTCTTAATTGCACAACAGAAAGATGCAAAACAACTGATTTTAAGGTCGATGAACCTCTTTATATGTCTTTTTCTTCTCCTTCGAGCGGATATATTTCGATCTTCCTCGATGAGGATGGCAATACCCAATGTCTCTACCCGTATAATACAATGCCGGCGGAGTATGAAGGCGGCGTTCCTGTTGTTGCGGATAAGAAATACATTCTATTCTCAGAAAAACAGGAATTCAATTATTTTCAGGGAAAGAAATATGTCACTCCGTACCTTCTCTATACAAACTCGGAGAGGAGTATTAACAGGCTCTTTATAATATTCTCAAAACAGCCTCTGAACAAACCATCTCTCTCGGATGTACAGGTTGTTGAGGGAGGCTACAAGCTTCCCAAATCACTGAAGTCGGAAGATTTTCAGCGGTGGCTGAATAAGTACCGCAGCTACGAAAAGGCAAATGTCGAAGTCGATTATATCGATATTACCATTTCAAAGTAGAAATTGATTTTTACCACAAAGTAACACAAAGTACACACCAGGGAGCACAAAGGGTTATCAATTATAGATCCTTTGTGCCCCTTTGTGCAATCCTTCGTGTTCCTTTGTGGTTAATACTTTTTACCTGAAAATAACCTCCTGTTCCTGTTTTCTGAAGAAGATAAAATCGCCACCCTGATCGCCGGCATTCTTAATAGTTCCAAACTGAGGAATCATATCAATCTCTTTTACAATGCTCGGTTTTATGCTGAAGAAAAGTTTCTGGGCAGGCAGATAATTCTCCTTATTGGCTGAGAGCTGCTCAATGAATGTTTTGACAAACAGGCTCTCATCCGGAACTTCGGTAAGGTCGCCGCTGGTCATAGCCTTCTTGCTTGTTTTCAGGTACAATTCAGCAAAACTTTTTTCCTCCTCCGGCTGTATGGCGCGTGTCCTGAAAATGCTGCCTCCGAAGCAGGCATCTGCTATCACAAGTGTGTGACGGGCCCTGCTCTGGCTTACATAATATGTTATTATGCTGTTCATCAGCCAGTTGTCGAGAATACGCGCGGCTGCATCAGAAGGAAGCCAATATCCCATCGAACTCTTTTCATCCCAGTTGCCGTGTCCGGCATAGAAAATAAGAAGGTTATCTTTTGGCGTAATAATGTTATCGAGAGAATCGAGGGTATGCAGTATCCTTCCTTTTGTGGGATTTTCGAGGAGCAGCACATTTTTCCTGTCGAAGGTATAGAAGCTTGTTATCACATCAACAACTTTTCTGGCATCGAAGATAGGGTAGAAGAGGTCGGGCATCATGGGATCAGTGTATTTGCTGACTCCTATAACCACTGCAAAATTCTTTCCCTGTTCGGAGAGCTTGCCGGTCTCACTAAAAAGTACCGAATCGGCAACATCTTCAGCATCAGGTTCCGGTGTTATAAGGTTGAATATCACATAATCGCGCGTCCATCCTGCACAATTTCTTGCTTCGATTGCAATAATGTTCTCACCTTCATCGAGAGCTACCCTCGCCATAAACTGACCATCTTCCGAGGTGTGTGACTCCTGACCATTTATTGCTATCACCTCTATTGCACATTCAGATTTTACAGTACCTTTTATTATGGCCGTCGGTTCTCCGGTATTATTTGATTTTTGAAGGGGTTGTGAGATTGAAAGTGCAGGTTTCTTTAAACTCATCGGCTCCGGCTCCTTAACAGGAGTGGGAGGGATCTTTAATTTGAAGAGCTCCATATTCTTTGCCCCGGCAATTGGTACCTCTTCAGGCAGGTAACCGTTATCAAGTATTGTCGCTGAGCCAGCTTTAATTTCAGGATCTGCATCGAGCAGTATGGTAACTCCTCCCTTATTTATCGCATTCAGCCTTGAGCAGAGATCCTTCAGGCTGAACATATAAAATGTCTCTTCATCGGAAACATCAACGGGGACTATCCATTTATCAATCTTTTGCTCATCGGTGAAGAGCTTACCGCGGTACTAAAAAATCACTTTTGCATTGGTTGGAAGGTCCCTCTCAAGTTTTGTTATTGCAAGTTTGATATGTGTGTTAAGTGCATCAGGATAAAACTGGATGTTTTCGGGCAGTACTCCCAGTTTCTTAATGAGCATTTGCTGAAATTGTTCAGCCCGGATTATTGCCAGCTCCTCATTTTCGACGTAAACAGGTGAGTATGACTGGTAATCCTCATTTGCAACGATAATGGCATGAGTATTTTTGCCGTAACCGTTAGCGGTAAGCATCTGTGATAAGTTTTCCTGGGCATAAAGCCGGACACAGCAAAGCAGTGTAAGCAATACCAGCGCTTTTCTCATAGTGAAAGTTCTAGCTGCTTGTCATAAGTTTCTCAAGCCTCTCATCGTTGAGCTTGAGTTTAGTCTTGAGTTCATTGCGTATCACTTTCTTTGCGACCTCCATCGATTGTTTAGTATCGTAAAAGAGTCTTACCTGAACTTCAATCTTATCCTTGCCTATATTCCTGAACAGCTTGAAAGTGGGATCAACGTATCCGAGTTCCACCGCGATCTGGTTCTTTGCCGACAGCACAACCTCGGTAACTGTGGCAGCCTCCTGAGTTGACAACTGGGCGTTTCCCACGTTTGCTGATATGAGTGCGCTCATCTTGCTTTCTATCATGCTGGCCAGCTGAAGTTTGCCGAGTTCGATTGCCTGCATTTCGGCAGCCGACTTTGTTTCGGCAACTGCATTACCATCAGCATAGATATATCTTGGGTTTCCGTTATCATCTGCCATCAGCTGCTTCATCCACGCATTCTCAATTATTCTGTCGAGAGCAACTGAGCCGGGAGCGACTGTCCAGCCTTCCTTCTGCATTTTTTTTGCTTCTTTGGTTGCTTCCTTTGATGCTTTCTCAGCAAGTGTTGCATTCAATCCCGTTGAGGCCTGCTGTGACGAAACATATGTTGCCATGAGGCAGCTTATGATTATAAATATGAACTTCTTCATATAAAAGTTATTGGTTATTAGATTAGTGATTGGTATAAGAGGTTTTATCTTAGTTTCCAGGTTTTCCATTTTTCGCCAACAATATCGCCGGAAATGTAAACAGGCACCTGGGGTTTGTTATTTTCGGTGAGCGCATCAAGCTGAACATTTTTAAGTATGTATTCAAAAAGATCGCCATAAGTCACGTTTCCCGACGTCTCCTTCAGTTTCTTAAGGAGGTAATATGTAAAAAGTCCGTGTTTCTCCCTGTTGAGAGCCTGTGCTGTCTGTTCACCGGTGCTGGCCGTAAAGACTATCATGTTTCCCGACACCATGCTCTCTTCCGAACTGGGAGCCATTCTTACCGATCTGGCATTGACAGGGCCCATATTACGACCGCCTCCGCTGAAACATGCATCGAGGAAGACTGTTACTCGTCCGGCGCCGGAGGCACTCAGCTGAGCATATACATCTGCAAGCTTTATAGCTGAAGTAAGCGTGGCTGCGCTGACATCAACAGGTATCAGGTACGGAATTTTTGTAGCCTGGTCAGGAAATCCATGACCTGCATAGTAGAATACTAATTCAGAAGCCGGCCCCATCACTTTTACTATTTCGATTGCCCTCTGTATCTGTGCTTTCATCACCATGTATGTAGCATCTACCGAAAGAAGCACATATTTTTCGGGAATGCCGAGCACTCTTTTGACATATTCTGAAAAGATCCTTGCATCGTTACCTGCAAAATCGACGTTCGATTCAGGGTTGAAAGCATGAGAATAATCTTCGTTGCCTATAATGAGCGCCACCTTATTTGTGTTTTTCGATGCAACTACCGGAATATCTTTATCAACATCGGATGTTAATGTTGCGGCAGTGGCAACAGGCCTTGTTTCAGTAACAGCCCGCTGTTCTCCCTGTACCACAACCTGCTTGCCGGCAGTAAGCTGAAGGTCCATCGGAATTGTTGCAGTGCTCTTGCTGTTGTCGGCATACTTCCCGTATTTTTCAGTCAGCACAAAGGGGAGGATGATCTTTGCAAGTGTGTAATTATTGTTGGTGATGAGCGTGTATTTTACTTCTCTTGTCTCACCGGGTGCCAGATTGCCGACATTGAGCGAGGAATTTCCATCGGTGAGAAAAACATTTTCCGTAAGAGGCAGAGAAAGGTTGACGTTCTCGGCATTACCCTGGCCAGTGTTCTGAAGCAATACCCTCACATCAAATTTCTCATTCTTCCTTACAGGCGTATTGCCGTAATCGATTTCGGCAATTGCAACCATAGGAGTGAGCATGGCTTTAGTTTGGACTACAATCGTACCAATATCGATACCGAATCCGTTTGTTTCAGTTATTGTGATGTAGAATGAAGCAGTTGAGTTGGTTGTGTTGAAATTACCTGTAACAGGTATTTCGATAGTCTTCATTTCGCCGGGCTGAAGGGTTCCGATAGTTTTTGACTGGAATGTAAGTCCGGGAACCCTGTTATTTTCTGTCATCTTAGCTTCGAGGTTCATAGCAGGACCTTCACCTGTATTTCTTACAATGAAGAAGATCCTTGCATTCTCATTTGCATTGATGAAATTGTTTCCGTCCGTATCTATCAGCTGTGGGTTGTCGGCCTGCAGACGAGGAGGCTTGATTTTAACCTCCTGTACTATATTGACATAACCCTGGTCGGACCGGCTCTTGATTATAGAAGCCAGGTTCCGGGTTCCTGACCCATCCTTTGTTATGTTAACGTTACCCTGTGGCGACCTGTTTTTGATCACACTCTGGGGAAGCCCGTTTAATGAAATGAGGGAGAGGAAAATAATCGTCAGGAATTTTCCCATGTCGGTTCGGATATATACAAATTATAAAGATACAAAATTTTCGTTTATCTTATTGCTGGTTATGCTGTTAAACTTTTAATTGTCCTTTGCCAGACGGATCCCTATTATGCGGTCTATCCGGTCGGGTGCTACCCTTAACCTGTACGCCGATCTGCATCTCCATCCCGGGTCGTACCAGCTGCCTCCCTTGCGGATTTTTTCACTTCCTTTATCGGGACCCTTTGGATTGGTCTGGTTTCCATTCTGATAACCATCAGAATACCAGTCGCTTACCCATTCTGAAACGTTACCATGCATATCGAAAAGACCGAATCCATTGGGAGAATAGCTTCCCACCGGTTGAGTTTTTGCAAGATTTTTACCCGGAGAGGTTCCGTTATATGGTTCTTTTACACCGTTGAAATTGGCCTGTTCTGTGGTTATATTATCGCCGGTATGAAAAGGGGTTGAAGTCCCGGCCCTGCATGCATATTCCCATTCGGCCTCTGTTGGCAGCCGGCATCCTTTCCAGTCGGCGAAGGCTTTTGCATCATTCCATGATACATTCATAACAGGCCTTGTTCCTCGTCCCCAGCCGTCATCATCAGGCCTCCTCCTGCGGGTAGCTGTGCAAAAGGCATCATATTCATCGAAAGTGACCTCATTTTTACCGATTTTGAACGAATTAACTGTCACCTGGTGCTGTGTTTCATTTATAACTACCCTTGAAGGTTCATTGGAGGGAGATCCCATCATGAATGTACCTCCCGGAATATCTACCCAGTAAGGATCACCGGAAGAAGGCGGGGCGACCGGTGTGTTTCTCGTTTGTGATGTTGCAGTGGAAGTTGTTCCTGAGCTTTTTGCCTGTACTTCAAACAGGATGTTTCCCACAAGGTTATCGCGTTCGGCAAGAACATCCCAGGTTATTTTCTTACCTGTGCCTGCCGTGATGCCTGAACCGGCATCGCCGGTAACCTGTCTCAGCGCTGAACTGAGAGATTTTCCTCCGTCGGAGCTGTAAAACACCGACACATCGAATGTCTGTCCCGGTTGTGCGCCGATAATGTCGTAAGTAATTACGATCTGTTTGCCAGAAGTATTGAATCTTACGTTCTGCAATATCTGGGCTCCGGCATCATTGAAAATAAATCCGGAAAATAACAGCAGAGCAAGAAGCCTGCAGCTTTTTATTGTTGATCTGATCTGCATGGTTATCAGTTTAATAGTACGAATATACGAAAAATAGTGATAGGGAGAAGCGTCAGCGAGGGATCTCCCCGGTTTAGAAAAATATTTATTTTTATTTACCGATACTCATTAAAGATAAAATTGTACTATTAAACCGTTTTTTGTAAATAATTTTTTTTCTTTCGGAGCTAATTCGGATATTTCCACCACAAAATTATAAAGAATGGATATTGACATTCGGACTATTATCCTTATCATAGGCATCTTCAGGCTTATTATGATACTGGTATTCTCTTACCAGTACCTGGCCGCAAGGAGTGTGAAAGGACCGGGATGGTGGCTGGCCTGGAGCGTTGCCGAGACAACCAGCTCACTTCTGATGTTGATAAGGGGAGTGCCCGAATTGCTGCCGGTTGTAATTCTCCTGCAAAACCCGATAATTGTAGCCGGATCTGTTTTTATTTTTATAGGTGTTGTAAGTTTCTTTGAACGAAAAGTCAGTTTCAGAAAAATCCTTGCATGGTTCTCCCTTTATTACATTCTTCATGTCTTTTTCTTCCTCGTTATTGATGATTCAAATATCCGCACTATTATTCTTTATCTTGGACTTATCACTACCATCATACTTAGTCTGGCAGTATTGTACAGGAATAAAACCCGTTCAATTGCGATGACAGTAAACGCGCTTTCAATAATTCTTTCCCTGCACGGCTTAATATACATCCTCCGGTTAATTATGATAGTGGCCGGAATAGAATCACCGACAATGTTCTCCTCCTCCCCTGTAAACTTCGTGATATATTTTGATGCACTTATTGTTGGACTTCTCCTGGCTTTCGGATTCATCATGCTTGTGAATCAGCGACTTAATAATGAGATCGTAATGGCAGGTGAGAAACTTAAGCAGTTAAATGCCGAGAAGGATAAATTCCTTTCTATAATTGCTCACGACCTTGTAAGTCCCTTCAATTACATTCTTGGAATGACAGATATGATGGTTGAGAAAGATTGCAGGTTGACAAGCGACGATTACAGAAAAAATGCCACGATGCTAAACTCTTCTGCAAGAAAAACTTATAACCTGTTACAAAACCTGCTTCAATGGTCGAGACTGGAACGGGGCTTAATGCCATTCAATCATGCCGAATATAAGCTAGTGGGGCTTGTTAACAAGAGCCTGTCAGCAGTTGAAGAGGGGGCCAGGGCCAAGAAAATTGGGATCATTAATGTTGTTTCAGATGACATAATAATCTTTACAGATTCCGCAGCTTTTGAAACAATATTGCGCAACCTGGCTTCAAATGCGATCAAATTTACAGCTGGAGGAGGGAAAATTATTATCTCTTCCGGAAAAACGGATGGAAAAATGGTTGAGATATCCGTTAAAGATACCGGTATTGGTATGAGCAGCGAAATTCTATCCAATCTCTTCAGGATTGATTCTCAGATCAATCGTCAGGGTACGGAGGGAGAGCTGAGTACAGGACTGGGGCTCATCATCTGCAAGGAATTTGTCGAAAAAGGTTCAGGTCGTATATGGGCAACAAGCGAGGAAGGCAGGGGATCCGAGTTTTGTTTTACTGTGCCGTTGAGCACCGGGATGACGCCCGACGCCTGACACCCGACGCCTTACGCCCGACGCCTTACGCCCGACGCCTGACGCCTTATTCAGAATCCCGCTATTCTCCACCCTTTCCTGTAACTCCTGCGAAGGTATTTATTTGCTTATGAATTGTCTGTAGTCATTGGCCCGTTGTACCATTTTATAATCATTATATTACTCCTCCGGAAAAAGGAAGGGTCTTGCTCCTCCATGAGGATTAAGAAGAGCTCCTTCGGTGCCAATAAGCATTGCGCAGTTTGACGTCTGACGAAGGTTTGCTTCCTGAGCAGCTTAAAATAAGAGGTGCCACTATTGCAGCAATTGATGTAGTCTGGATGAATTCGCGGCGTGAAAAGGATTTTAACCGATATTTCATAGTTAATTTGGTTGAGGTCAATCAATTATAGGTAAATAAGACCGAAGACCGAAGACCGAAGACCGAAGACCGAAGACCGAAGAGAACTACTCTCGCTTTTGGATTGTGTAAAAGATTAATAAAAGATCGTTTTAATTTTGTAAATTTACTGCCATAAAAATTATATTTTAAAAAATTTCTTTATATGAGAAAAATTATATTCTTATCTCTTTTATCGTCGATTTGCATGCTTGGTTTAGCACAGGTTCCCCAGGGGATAAATTATCAGGCAGCTGCATTTAACAGTTCAGGAGTGCCGATATCAAATGCCACACTTCAGGTCAAAGCCGGAATCCTTTCCGACACAATCACTCCTGTTGTGGTTTGGGAGGAACTCCATTCAATTGTAAAAACCAATAACAGCGGGGTATTTAATATTGTAATCGGATCAGGGACAAGGCAAACCGCCTCATCAGTAGCATCATTCAGTGATATCGACTGGAGTTCTACACCTTTATATCTTAAGATTCAGATATACCACCAGAACACATGGAAATATATGGGAACATCTGAGCTTTGGACGGTGCCATATGCTATGGTAGCAGGAGATATTGGCGGGCCTGTAAAAAAACTAATTATCAATGGTGAGACCAGTGCTGTTGATGAACCGCTTTTTGAGGTAAAGAACAAGGATGGTCAGACTGTTTTTGCAGTTTATAATGAAGGAGTAAGGATCTATGTAGATGATGGTGCAAAAGGAACGAAAGGAGGATTCGCAGTTGGCGGATTCGGAACCGATAAAGCCGCATCACAGAACCTTCTTTATGTGGGTTCAGATAGTATCAGGGCTTATGTAAGTACAGACGGGACGAAGGCAACAAAAGGTGGATTTGCTGTCGGCGGATTTGATGTTTCAAAAAGTACAACGCAGGACTTGCTTGTGGTAAGCGGCGATAGTATAAGAGCTTATGTCGACAATAATCCGGTAAAAGGAGCAAAGGGCGGTTTTGCCGTTGGTGGTTTTGATGCATCAAAAGGATTGGCTGACAATTATATGCTTATTAATGCTGACAGTACAAGGTTCTATCTCCACGAAACTGCTAAAGGCAGCTCTTCTACATTCAATATTGTCGGGATTAACGCCGACCAGTCTCAAACAGTGCTCCTTACAGCCGATAAAGATACAGTCGGTATAGGCGCTGTTCTTAATGTCCAGAATAACCTCAATGTTACAGGAGATATTGGTTATACAGGTGGCATAAATATGATAGTTCCTGAAGTTTATGCTTTCGAACCTTTCAACGTTACGGAGGCGCAGGCAATGATTATGTCGGAGGTAATGAGCGATGGAGGATCTCCGATTTTAGCCAGAGGAGTAGTATGGAGTACATTACCTGAACCAACTGTTGCACTTCTGACAAAAACTTCCGAAGGAACAGCCCTGGGTATGCTTACAAGTACGATTACAGGATTAACTGCTGCGACAACATATTATGTCAGGGCTTATGCGACAAATGCAAACGGAACAGGATATAGCCTGGATGTGATGATAACTACTCCATTGGCAGGGACAACAGTAACTGATTATGACGGGAATGTTTATAATACGGTAATCATCGGAAGCCAGATCTGGATAACTGAGAACCTGAAAACCACTCATCTTAATGACGGAACAGCAATTCCAAATGTGACGGATGACGCAGCCTGGAGCTTACTTTCAACACCAGGGTACGCTTGGTACGCAAATGACAACGTTACTTATGCTGATTACGGAATCCTATACAACTGGAGTACGGTAAATACCGGGACACTCTGCCCTCTGGGCTGGCACGTTCCCTCAGATACCGAGTGGTCTGCTTTGGCAACTTTCCTCGGCGGTAACATGGTTGCCGGCGGAAAACTAAAAGAGACCGGAACGGTGCACTGGTCTATGCCGAATACTGCTGCAACAGATGAAGTTAATTTTACAGCTCTGCCGGGTGGATTCAGATCGTATATGGGACCATTTCAGGATGTTACTATGACAGGAAACTGGTGGACATCAACAATGATCTCTGTTGATCCGGCTAACGTGATCATAACATACGGTACCGGTGAACTGATGTTGAGCCAGGGAATGTCCGGAATGGGTCATTCGGTACGTTGTTTAATAGACTCCTGAAAAATAGAACATTTCAGCATCAGGGCCCTTCACTTAAAACGGAAGGGCTCTGTTGTTTAAAAATATTTTGCTACGTCCATGATGAAGGACCGGTGTAAATTATTAGCCCTGAATAAATATAAAATTGACTTTATCGTTCTGATAATATAACTTTGATTATTAATAACAGGTGCAATATGAGAATGATTATTTTATTATTTGTGTGCTTATGTACTTCTTTAACAGGAATTTCCCAGAATGGTAAATCAGAACGCAATGCACGAAAAGAAGCAAAGGACGCTGTATTATCTGCAAATTATAAAGCATTAGGAGCTTCTCTGATGAAACAGAAATTTACTCTTGAAATGGAGTATATACTGGTTGGATCAGGAAACAGCAAAAAGTTGAATATGATGCTTAACTATATTATGATCGATTCTTCAAAGTGTTACTGGCAGAGCGATGCCCAGGATATCCCTACAGACCTGTTCAAAAAAGTTTCAAAAGTCGAAGGGAGTATCGATGGCTGGAAGTTGATAAATGATGATAAACATAAAAGTTACTTTCTCGAATTTAAGATGTTTACAGATAACGGTCTATTTTATGTAACCGCATCAATTCATTCCGATAAAACTGTCTCCGGAAATATAAGCGGAACAAGGGATCGTTTTACCTATTCCGGAAGAATCGTTGTCCATTAAGACTCTCTTAACCAATTTGTAATCATCATCCGGAACTTATAAATCAGGGTATGTTCAAAAAGACATTATCGGTAGTTACTTTGGTTTTGATAGTGATCACTTTTTCAAAATGCACCACAGCCAGACATATTGAAACAGGTGATCCTTCAGGCCGTAAACCCAGCGCAGAAAGAGAGTTCAGGGCAGCCTGGGTGGCTACTGTTGATAATATTAACTGGCCCAGCAAACCGGGTATTCCTGTCGAAGAACAGAAAAAGGAAGCCATTGAACTTCTTGATCTCCTTTATAAAAATAATTTCAATGCAGTCATATTTCAGGTCAGACCACAATGCGATGCACTATATAAAAGTGAACTTGAACCGTGGTCCTATTATCTTACAGGAGAGCAGGGAAAAGCCCCGGAACCTTATTACGATCCTTTGGAATTCTGGATTAAAGAGGCACATGCACGCAGTATCGAACTGCATGCATGGCTCAATCCTTATCGTGCTCATCATCCTGCAAGCGGAGAAGTCAAGAACACCTCTTTTGTTAAAAAACAACCCGGTCTGGTTGTGAGTCTCGAACAGGGTTACTGGTGGATGGATCCTGCCATCAAGGGTACCCAGGATCATTCTTTCAATGTTGTAATGGACCTGGTGCGAAGGTACGACCTTGACGGTATTCATTTTGACGATTATTTCTACCCGTATCCGGAGTATAATAACGGTAAAGATTTTCCTGACGATGCAAGCTGGCAGTTATATCAGAAGAGCGGTGGTAAACTTTCGCGCGGAGACTGGAGACGGGAAGCCGTAAATAGTTTTATTAAAAGGGTTTATAAGGGAATAAAGGCTGAAAAACCATACGTTAAATTCGGACTGAGCCCTTTTGGCATCTGGCGTCCTTATAATCCGCCGGCCATTGGTGGGTTCGATCAATATAGTGTTCTCTATGCTGATGCAAGAAAATGGCTGAACGAAGGATGGATTGACTATTATTCCCCGCAACTCTACTGGCCGGTAAACCAGCTGCTACAAAGTTATCCGGTATTGCTGGGGTGGTGGAGCGAGGAAAATATTAAAGGCCGACATCTCTGGCCGGGCATAAGCATCGGCAGGCAGCCTGTGGATAAAGCGACTGATGAAGCTATTAATGAGATAATGATTGCACGTGGTATATTGCCGCAGAGCCCCGGCGTTGTGCACTGGAGTATTGGTTCACTTGTCGCTTCCCCGGTAATGACTAAAGCGATCTCCGACGGACCCTATAAGAAAAAAGCGCTTGTTCCGTCTTCCCCATGGTTAGATAAGAAATCACCTGAACCTCCTGAGGTGAATGTTTCACAGAGAAAAGATTCGCTGGCTGTCACATGGAATCATAAGAATATAACCGATGTCTCGCGCTGGGTAGTTTATTACAAATATGGGCCCCAATGGAACTATAATATCATTGGTAATATTTTTACCTCCGAAAATATACCTGCGTTTATTGTCAACAAAACTATTCTTAGCCGGACAGAGCCTTCGTCAATAAAAAGTGTTAAGGAAGTCCTGATTCCTTTAGACAGTGTTGCTGTTTCTGCTGTTGACCGGTTTGGAAATGAAAGCCCCCTGACACGGAAAGCAATAAAAGATCTGTCATTTCAGGATGCACCTGAATTGACAGATATCCTCAGCCAGTATGCAGCATCAATAAAAGAACCGGTCCTCAAAACACCTGTTGTAAAACCGGGTATAGATGTTCTTGTGGAGGAGCACCTTGATCTGATAAAAGGCAAGAAAGTGGGACTTATTACAAATCCATCGGCTGTGGGATCTGACCTGAGAAGCAGTATCGATATTCTGGCAGCTACTCCCGGAGTAAACCTTGTTGCCCTTTTTGGAGCTGAACATGGGGTTAGGGGCGCCCTTCAGGGAAGGATTATACAGGAAGGGGAACCCGATCCCCGGACTGGTATTCCGGTTTACAGCCTCTATGGTGATTCTCTTGCACCAAAACAAAAATGGCTTGAGAACCTCGATGCTCTGATTTTTGATATCCAGGGAGTAGGATCGGCCTGGTATACATTTAAATATACAATGGCACATGCCATGCAAGCCTGCGCAAAGGCAGGGATACCATTTATAGTTCTTGACAGGCCAAATCCTCTTGGTGGCAGGATCGTTGAGGGTCCAATGCGTAACACCGGCAGCACCTTTCATTACCCGCTTCCTCTGAGGCATGGAATGACTTATGGAGAACTTGCAACTATGTGGAATGAAACAGAAGGATTTGGTGCTGACCTGACTGTTATCCCTATGAAAGGCTGGCGCAGGAGCATGATGTGGAATGAAACCGGTCTTTTATGGGTGATGCCATCACCAAATATGGGAACATTGGAAACAGCAATCGTTTATCCAGGCCAGTGCCTCTTTGAGAGAACAAACATTTCGGAAGGAAGAGGTACAACCAAACCATTTTTGTTGACCGGATCAACATGGGTCGATGCTGAAAAGGCAGCTGAAGATCTGAATAGCAGAGGAATTAAAGGAGCCCTGTTCAGACCAGTATATTTTATTCCCGAAAATGACGCTAACAGCTCAAATCCGAGAAGCAAGCCATGGAACAAAATGTGCGGCGGAGTGGAGATAATGCTCACAGACCCGGGTACTTACAGATCTGTTGAAACAGCGCTGAATATAATAAATGCGTACCGTAAAACCAGTCCTGATTCACTTGTATGGTCTCCTCCACAATTGATAAAACAGCTTGATGAGCCCGGAACAACAATCGAACAGGTGATAAAAGCCTGCCAGGATGATGTCGGTGAATTTATGAAACTCCGGGAGAAATTCCTCCTTTACCGATGAAACCGGAATATGAAAATTAGCCAATATTTTTCATTATGCATCATCCTGATCTCTTTACTTTCAGGATGTAAGACAACCCGGATAATTCAACCCGCTACACAGCTTACCGTACCCGGAACGAATTATAATTCTGTTTTTTTAAAGTTAAACGAGAAGACAGATTATAGTAAGCAGGGATTTGATCCGTTGGCCGTAGCAATTGAGGCAGCCCATAAAAACAACCTGAAGATTTTTGCCGGAATTGACTTGTCAGCACTTACCGGTGCAGAACCGGCACTCTCACTGCCTAAGGTCATTTCCGGGATGAAGAACAATATCCATAACCTGATTGCTGATTACAACATCGACGGACTGTTTTTTGTGGCCGGAAACAATCCTCCTGACATTATTGAGGAGCTTGTTGTTGAAGCCATGCTGGTAAAACCATACCTTGTTAATTCAATTGTCTACAATGGTGCTAATGAATATAATAATGCGGTCTGGTGCCTTGAGAAAGGAATCGTGGACTTAGTAATCAATGAGGCAGATCTGAACATCACAGATCCTGACAGAATCACTTCTCAATCCCCGGGAAAGATAATTATCCCGGAAAATCTTAAAAAAATATTACCTGACCAGGTGATTGGACTTGATCTTTCTGATTTATTTACTGATAATCCAGGTGGTCAGACAGTATATATTAATAACAAAAGCAAAACAAAGAAAACTGATTCTGAAGGACGTATTGGTTTTATTCTATCAGATCCCGATACGATTATCCTTGAGGCTGGAGGCAGGTCAATGATCCTTACTACTGAAAACTGGAATGTCCCTTTTAAATATGCCGTTAAACAGGATGGCAGTGTTGTCCGCGAATCTCCGTGGGTGGAATTACGCAATTATCCGGAAAAATTCACAGACCTTCCGGAATATGATTTCCTGTTCAAGACAGCTTATCCGGCTTCGGTCCGGATTAATGGTGATTCCGTTAAGCAGTACAAAACGGGAATATTTTTCAATAAAGTATCCTTTAATGAAGGAACAAACCGTGTCAGGGCTTCAGCTCAAACGCAGGATTCACTTTCGGTTTTTTATGAGGATGAATTTGTCTTTCATAAAACCGACAGAACAAGAAAACTATTTCCGCTGTGGATTAATGAAAGAACTGTTGAGCCCGCGACTGATATTGAACTTCTTCCCGAAGATATGGTACGAGTAAGTTTCCAGGGTTCTTTGGGACAGGAAGCATATATTGAAGTGGCCCCGGGAAAAGTAACCATTAAGTGTTCACGTGAAGACTTTGGTGATTATAGTCTGTATAAAGGTGATATCCCGTTACAGAAATTTAAAGCCGGGAAACAATATAATATAGTATTAAAATTAATCCCGTCAGCAGTAGCGCCGGATGATAAAACACTGGAATTTACTCTCAAAAACCAATTCATCGTAAGGGAGGTGAGCGATTTTCCTTATGTTAAAACAGAGAGGGAAAATACAAGATTAGTTTATAATCTTGGAGCCCCGAGGCTTGGAGGACCAATCAGGTCGGAGCTGGGACCTGGAGTTATTATGAAGACCAACGGGAAAGTTGGAGATAATTACCGGGTGCTTCTCAGCAGGAGTGAAAACGGTTTCATAAGCAAAGATGATGTAGTTGTAATGCCTGAAGGAACAATACGTCCTGCATATTATATAACCAGTATGTCGTGCGGACCAGGTAAAGATGTCGATGTTTTGACAATACCTTACCTGGAACCGGTTCCTTATGAAGTGTACCCTGATCCTGACCAGGGCAGGATAGTCATAACCCTGTTCGGAGTAGAGACCAGCAGCACATGGATCACTCATCTGGAAGGGCGAAGGATAATTGATAAGATAACATGGCAGCAGACTACACCGGAAACCTATCAGATTTATGTAAATCTGAAAACCCCGGAAATATGGGGTTACAGTTTCCGGCAGGAAGGTAAGAGGCTTGTACTGCGCCTGCGGTACCCGCCGGTATACA
>Ga0172375_10004923_pt1 | contig 19500 bp, 32 predicted proteins | sample LakKiv1m_FD_114537 | JGI IMG/M metagenome (GOLD analysis project Ga0172375, IMG submission 114537) | Freshwater microbial communities from Kabuno Bay, South-Kivu, Congo - kab_092012_11.1m | ecosystem: Environmental > Aquatic > Freshwater > Lake | place: Democratic Republic of the Congo...
ATCTTCCTCAAAAGGAAAGATTTTGGCAACTATATCGCCGTTCTTTGTAGCAATACCGCTGTAATCCATGTAAATAACATCAATTTCTTCGATTTCTTCAACCTCGGCATACTCTTGATCGTTACATAGTTTAAATATTGTTAGATGTTTAAATTTCATCTTTACCTCATTTTAATTCTTATTCTATTTTTTTTATTTTTAGACCATTACTTTCAAGAGAATCTATTGTGTTTAAAAATTTCTCAAATTCATTCATTTTGATTGAATGAAAATAAATTCCTGAAATAATCCAAGGATAAATAATTATACTAGGATTAGGTTGTTTATAAAAAAAACTATAAATTTCTCTCGCTAATAGCGTATAGTTCAGATTCTTTTTTTTAAATTTTTCTTCTAATATTTCTTCTATTTGTTTAAGGCTTGCATTTTTGTTTAAAGATATAAGATAAATACTCAATTTTATCCTTTCATTTATGATTTAACAAATCCGTTCTTGATTAATTTTAAGAATCTATTTCTCTTTTGATATAACTTTTTTATAATACATTCTGCAACCCCTACTTCTTTACTATATTCTTCGCCCTCAGCACACTTAACACTCACTTGAGTGTTATCGGGAAAAATACAATATGTGTATGGCGGATCAAATAACACAAATTTGGGTTTAAGATTATCTAAGCCTGGTGTATTTTGATTTTTCATTTTATAAATTCCTTTTCTTTATTATCAAGAACAAAAACATTTTTTAAAACTAAATATAATAAGTTCCAAACACCATGTTTTAATCGTTCAAAATTTTTGATATTTCCTTTCTTCCAAGGTGTCGAATTTTCTTCTTTGAATATTTTATAACAATAATTACCCAATGTTCTTCCTCCACTCCCGTCGTTCCAGATAATTGCACTTCCCAATATCCGGCTATTTTCTTTGATGCCCCACGGCCATATTTCTATTGTAATTTTTAACATAAAAAATTCCTCATCATATAAGCAATAAATTCGGTAGCCGAGAAACAGAAAAGTCTCTTTCAGTCCAGATTATTTTGTACATTAATACTTCAACATATTCTTGAGTAAAAAATAAGACCAATTTTGCATCAGGATAATTTAAAACATTTTTTACAATATACACAAGTATTCCAGATTTTACATCTTGATTCAAGACAACGTGTTCATCTACCAACTTATTATAGCAATCATAATAAAAAATTCTCATTTTTCTATAGCCTTTCAATTGAATTTAAGGAGGATAATGTTGAAATATACCAATCTTTTCTATATTTCCAATCTTGTTGAAAAATAATTGATTCTTTTTCGGATATAGCCACATTTTTAGCTTCGTCCACCAAAGTACTCCAGCTCTTATCAATTCGAATAGTAATAATGCCGTATTCAAGAGATAAACCGTTTTCATATAATTCATTAGCTAAAATTTTAGCATATTCGAAAATCTTATCATAATCTAAATAAATATCTTCATCTTTAAAATTTTCGATTATTCTAGTTGAAATATACTCATCTTCGATTTTCCAAGACAAGAAAGAAAACCTTAAATTTTCTATTGCTTGCATATGAGATAAACGGAATTGATCTTTTAATTGTAGTATAATAATAGCATTATCGGCGCTCATAAGTTTCTCCTAGTTTAATATATTTCTTAAAAGGGTTGATTCGAATATGCTAAATTAACGTGGATTAAATCTCCTCCAAATAAGTCAACGATATAGCCTAATTCGTTTCCTTTTAGGGAATCGAAGAAACTATTTCTTTCCCATAAGGGTATTGGGATATCTATTTTTTTTAAATAGTTTTTTGCAAGTTCATCCAATGGGAAAAGTTGAAAAAAATACCCGATATCCTTATCAAACCCATATATGAGTTGAAATTCGCCGGTAAGAGGATATTCGCAGCATCTACCCCCTAAATCTTTTTTAATTCTTTTTATTATACTTTTATCAAATTTTACATTTCCTAAGATATATCTGGACATTCTCTTCCCTCGCAACAGATTAACTTTATTCACATGATAACATAATATTTTTTTTTGTCAATAGTAATTGAAATTTTTCACCACCATAGACAAAAATCATATGTACCTCTTTTACATTTTTTGATTTCTATTGCAATATTTTGAGCATTATAATAGCTTTTTAATTCATTTTCTGCAAGATTTCCATCAATATTAACTGATAAAATGAGTATTTTATTTCTACCTCTATTTTTTGCCATTTCTATCTCATTTTCTATTTTTTTTAATAATTCTTCAATCATCATACCAAGTTTTATCCAGATTCGAATTTATTTTCAAAAATTGATCTATTTTTTCTTTTATTGTTTTTAATTTATTTTTTCTTTCATCTAAAAATGATTTAAATTCTCTACAATAAAAAACTTTATTTTTATTTTCACTTCTACAATTTGTATAACTAAATAAACTTGTAAATATAAATATTTGAATATCATATAACCATTTTAATAAGGATATATCATTGGCCTTTTTAAATAAGTATGAAAAACAATCAACTATTTCGTTCCACGCATAAGTATGAGCTATCATAAATAGATCAAATCGATCAAAGTCAAATAAATTAACTCCTAATAACCTTGCAGAAATTTCTTCAGGATTATTTTCTTGATATGACCAAATATCATTGTATTTTAATAACTCATCTTTTAATATTAATAAATCTTTAAAATCACACTCTTCTTTTTTTAATAATATATCAATATTTCTAATATATGCGTCTTTCTCGCTCATATTAAGTGTTCTATCGCATATTTCATAAATTTCATCAAAATAATTTTTATAATACATATTATTATTCCTTATACTTAGAATTAATTATCTTTTCAAAAATGTCTATTAGTTTATAAATATTTTTATCCCAGCTTTGTTCTAAAGCAAACCGATATACATCTGTTCTAGATTTTTCTTTATATTTATCTAAATTTAATATAAGATTAGATAAGCCATATTCCCAATCTCTTTTAGTGTTTTTAACAAGTTTGCCATAAACACGAAGTTCGCTATATGGAAGTAAGTCTGATGCAATCCAGGGAACTTTACAAATTGAGAATTCTAAAGGTTTAAGCCAAGATCGTCTCATGTCAAATTCTGTAGCTAAAGGAGCAACGCCGATATCTAACGATCTTAATAATGCTGAATATTTTCCTTCCTCAACAAAAGGAACATATATTTTTTTATTTTCTGGAACATCTATTAAATCATAGATTCGTTTATCCCCCCAAGTCAATATACGAACATTATTAAAGGTTTCACATATTGCTTTAAATGCCGGGAATATTTTACAGTCTAAAAAAGTATTTAAATGACTTATTGACCCACCACCCCCGATAATTATATCTTCGTGGGGCATTAGAATATCTTCGTTTTTATATCTTTCAAGATTTAAATAAATATGACTACGATATGTTTTAGCATATTTGGACCAATCTTTTGCTAACTGAACCGATGGAACAATGATTCCTTTAGCAATAAAATTGCCCCAACGGAATTGAGATATAGGATGAGGAACTACATTAAATACGCCCTCTACTTTTGTTTCATCATTAATTCCGGTTACCTTCCCCTCATGCCAAAATAAATATGAAGCATTAAAATTATCTATATGAGGATATGAATCATCAAAATAAACAGCAACATTTTTATTTCTAACCTTATAATACTGCATCATTGTTAAAGTGTCGCCAAAAAGATTTCTTTCTACAACAATTATATCAGATTCTAAACATTTTTTTTCACAATCATTCCCGTTAGAACGAAAATCTTCTATATAAAAAACATCAACGTGGTGCTCGGTTGTCTTGTTAATAACTTCTGCTGGAAAAAGCAAGCCAACTAAACTACAATTAATTTCGTGGGGGGAATCTGCATAAACAAATACAATTTTCAATATTTTATCCTTTTTTTGTTTTAATTTATTAATTTATATATAATTTATAACCCATAATCAGCAGGATTTATCCCTTGCTTTTTTAAGATATTATTTTGGTTTTCTATAACCCATTGCAAATTTATTGCCGTGTGTCGCCATTTTTTAAAAATTTTAATCGTATCTGTAATAAAATCTCTCGAACCACTCATTTGTGTAGCATCTGTTCTATAACTACAATAACAATCAATTATTTTTGTCTCAAAAAAAGAATAATGCCTTGACATAGATATATTATGATCAAAATCTTCACCTGTTTTTAGTTCAGTATCATAGATTCCCCCTGATTCATAAGCTGTTCGTGTCGCCATAATTGCATTACCTGGGCAAATATTTTGAACAAGTAATAAGTCCGGATTAAAAGAACAATCCCAATACAATTTCTCTCCAATAAATCTATAGCCATTTTTAGTTTTTTCATAAAAATTTTGTAATACTCTTGAATAAACTATATCTGCATTTAATTTTTTAGCTCTCCATAAACGAAAATCCAGTGTATCAGGATAAATCCCGTCATCGTCATCCAGCGTTATTACCCAATCTCCCTGTATCCGTTTCATGGCAACATTTCTACTACCGGCTAAATCTAAATTAACTGAATTCTCATAATATTTAATTCTATGATCATTCAATTCATTTATAACATGCTTAACAGATACTCCCGCATCATTAATTACCCAACATTCCCAATAGGGGTATGTTTGTTTAACCAAAGATTGAAGTGTCAATGTCAACCAATCAGGCCGGTTATATGTCGGGGTAATTATACTAATAAGCGGGTTTGAGATATTGATATATTTTGTATTTTTGTATTTTGATTTCATATTCTGAAATTAGAATCTACGCCATCATTATAAAATTGTTGTATAGTTTCTACTGAAAAAACAGTTAAATCTTTATTTCTTAATTCAAATTTTTTAATAAGATCTGTACTAAGTGTAATTATATCCGCGCCGCTTTCCTCAGCTATTTTTAAATTATAAATCTCCCTAGAACTTGCCCATAGCAATTTTTGATTCTTGTATTTTCTTATTAAATTTTTTGCTTGTACCATAATTGGTACAGGATCGATTAATGTATCAGCAATTCTACCTGCAAAAATAGAAAAAATACAATCACAATTATTTTTTATTAATTCGCTTGCTAAATATACTTGATTTAATGTAAATAAACCGGTAACATTTATTTTTATGCCGCTTTTTGATAGATATCTTAGAAGATCAACCGTAGTTTCCCCATCAGCATAAACTATAGGTATTTTCACATAAATATTCTCACCCCAAGATGAAATAATCTCTGCCTCTTTAGTCATTTCATTAAAATCGTTTGACAAGACTTCAAATGAAATAACTTTTTTATCCACATGCTCTAATACTTTTTTAGCAAATTCCTTATAATTTTTTACATTGGCTTTTTTCATTAAAGTCGGATTTGTAGTAAATCCCCTAATTCTGTCATCTTGATTTAACTTTATAATTTCATCAATATTAGCCGTATCAGCATATACCTCAATGCTCATTCTAAACTCTCCCATTTTGGCTTATTTTCTTGTAAACCGAAATATGATACCAAAAGGTGCAAGATTACGTTCTGAAATTCCTCCGTATGCGGAGTATCTCTCCCCGCATGCACAGACGGAATAATTAGCCTACTATTCGCCAGTTTTCCTATCTCGCCCCCATCTCGACCCAACACAGCTATACTTTTACTGTGAACTAAATTAGAAAAATTAATTGCATTAATCAAGTTCACACTAATGGGCGGATTATAAGAACCTCCGCCTACCGAAAATATAAATACTAAATCGTTACTATTTAACTTACTTTCTTTCAGCCAGTTTACATAACAATTATCCCAACCATCATCATTAATTAAGGCGGTTAATTCTGGAATATTATCAATCGGACTGTATGCTTCAATATTACACAGTTTTCTAAAATCATTTACAGCATGGGAAGCATTAGCTGCACCACCACCTAGACCCAAAAAAAAGAATCTACCTCCCAACCGTTTAACTTTATAAATTAATCCTACTAATTCTTTAATCGTGCTTTTATCTAAATTATTTGCAATCCAAGAAACTTCTTCTAGATAATCATCTATAAACATCCTGACTCCTTACTCTTATCTTTTAAATATCTAGCCAAATCACTTATTCCTTTATTTGAACCTATCTCATAAAATCTTTCAGTAACCAAAAATGCTTCCATTTGTTTCTTCTTAATCAAATAAGTTTGAACTTTAGATAAATCAAACACATCGCTTTTAAATAGATCAAAAACCTCTCTATTAAAAATGTTAATCCCATAGTCGATATATTTTAGGGGGGTTTTTGAATTTTTATCATAATATAAAATTTCATTATTTTTATAAGTTATATTTGATCGTCCATATTTATTATTATTTTCATATACAGTCATTAAACCCAATTTATTACTATGAGAAAATTTTTGCTGTATGCTTCTATAAATTCGATCTAAGTAAGAATCTCCATATACTACAAAGAAATTATTTTCTATCCACGGTAATATTTTTTTTATTGCACCACCTGTCCCTAAATATTTTTTTCCATCGAATGAATAAATTATATTCGAATCACCAAAAAAATTATTTACATATTTAACTATTTGTTCTCCTAAATAGTTCACGCAAATAATAATATTTTCAAAACCACGGTCTTTTAATAAACGTATTTGATGATAAATAAAAGGCTTTCCGTTTACTAGGATCATGGATTTTGGAATATCGGCAGTTACAGGATATAATCTGCTTCCCAATCCGCCGGCTAATATAACAACAGGATACAAATTTATCATATGATTCGTTTTGTTCCTTCCATATCGAAATTAAAACGCACCTCTTCTATATTTCTGCTTTTCATAATTTTTCTCAATCGCTTTGGATCAGACGCAATAAACATCATAAAGCCACCACCCCCAGCACCGATAAGTTTTCCACCATATGCCCCATTGCGTATACCCAAATCATATATTGCATCTATTGTTGAATTACTAATAGTCTTTGATCTGTTTCGCTTATTAACCCAATGCTCATGAACCAACTTCCCGAAACTAGATATATCACCTGCTTCCAGAATTTTTTTAGATAATAAAGCTATTTTTTTCGTATTTAATAAATTTTTTATCATTTCTTCATCATCATTTATGCTTCTAGTCACTTGATCCTTAAGTATATAATTGGCATTTCTAAAAAACCCGGTAAAGAATAATAAAATGCTATCTTCTAGTTCGCACAAATCATCTGATTTTATATTTAACGGATTTATATCAACATGATCTTCTTGTGAGAATGTCATTACCTGAATACCACCATAGGCAGAAATAAACTGGTCTTGCTTTCCTAAATTTCCTTTCAATTTATCTATTTCTATTTTACAAGCATTTTCAGCCAGATCATAGGGCGAAATAAAGTGATTTCTATGGCAATACAATGCTTTCAATAACGCGCAAGTAAAGCTAGAACTACTGCCTAAACCCGTAGCTGATGGAATATCGGCTAGTGAAACAATCTCTATTTGTGGGGTTTTAAAATTTAATAATTTTAAAGATTCCTTTATGATAGGATGTTTAATATCATCGATCTTTTTTATATTCTCCAATAGAGAATATTTTAGTATTATTTCTTCATTAAAGGTTCTATGTACGCCTATATAAACAAATTTATTTATAGCTGCTGAGATACAAAATCCACCATATTTATAGTAAAAGGATTTTATATCTGTAGCCCCACCGCCTAATGTAATACGTAAAGGACTTCTAGTTAGAATCATGGGAATATTTCTTTGTAAATATAATCTGAATATTTTTCTTGATTCTTTAATAAATATTCTGGATAAGTTTCATCTAATGAAACCAACTTGAAACTAGAAGGCCATAAATGCAAATCATGTCCGCAGGTAAAGCAGTTATTGATACTATTATCCAGGTTATCAATGAAAGATTTTACATTCCAAGTATGTTCTTGACCTGATTGTAACTTCTCTAAAATTAAATCCTTTTTTCCACAATAAGAAAAATGCCAGCCACCATCTTGTACTATAAACCCTCTTCTTCTCATTTTCAATTCACACATCCCGACCTTTAAAAAATTTTCAAAAGACAAAATTATATTCCCCATCCATAACTCAGATTTCAAACAGTTAAAATAATAATTATACCACTTTTGTTCCAAATTATATACATACTCCGCATCAAAGTTATCTATGATATACTTTAGCATTTTTGGATTGGGTATTTCATCCACATCTCCTAGAATTATAATGTCCTGCGGTTTTGCAAGATTGTAAATTGGGCGAATTAAAACTTCTTTTGACCAAGTATCTCTTAAATAAGGCAAATAATCATGAGGAAACCAGCCTCCTTGATTTGTTCTATCAACAATTAAGTTATACACATCCCCTTTATATACATCGTTTGGAATCATCCCGGACTTATTCGGGTAGTCATATACCGTTTGTAGAATAATCTTATTATGAAATTTTTCATATCGTTTTTTATTTAATTCGAAATATAAAGGTTTAGGGTCTCCATTAAATGTTAATTCGGATTCGCTAATTATAAAATAGTCAACAATAGGATCGAGAATTTCAAATTTTAATTCCAAAATATCTAATTCATTAAAAAACGATGAAGCGCAAAAAATTTTTCGTTTCAAACTATGATACCTTTCTCTTTTTGCTCATTTACAACTTCTTCATATGAAAACAACCTTTTATCTCTATCTAAATAGTTCCACCCATCCATATAAGCTTCAGACCACCCCCAATCACCCATTGAGCAATTGTGTCTTGCCCAATATTTAGGTGCTATGACAAAAGGGCTATTAGAATTTAACCAGGCCGGAAACCTTGCAAATGATGAGTTAGACAATAATAAATTTTTAGCATTATTGATAATCCAATAATCAAAGCCTATGCTGATATGTATAACTGGAAAATGAAAAATTTGTTTATAAAAATTTACATCATCGGTTATACATATGAATTTCATATCTGGGTTTTTCTCTTTCATCAATAAAATGCCGGAATACCAATAATCATGACCTAAAATAAATGTTTTTACCCCCAAATATTCCCCCCCTCTAGCATTTACTATACATAGATTTTCATCTAAATTTAACCTTAAATTTTTTAATGTATATAAATATTCATCTATTTTTTCCTGTCTTATTGAAAACCAATTTTTAATATTATCTTTTTTATTTCTATAATAACGAAAATCTTCTCCACATCTAATTACTATTTTAGTATTATCTCCGATATTGAAAATATCTTTTTGAAAAGGAAAATACTCATATTCCCCTCCATAATCGAATTTTATTATTGACTGTTCTTTCCAAATATTTTTTATTCCTCTTGGAAGTTCCCCCCATTTTGTATCATGTTCTTGTCCATAATCCATATTCATAAAATCTAATTGGCTTTTCCCCCCAAAATAATCATGGCTAGGGATAGGATTAAATCCCCACTCATAACCTAAATTTTCAGCTACAGAGCGAACTATTGCTATTCTTATAAGTTGGTTTCCGCAATTGCCTTCAATATCGGCTGTAATCATCTATTTAGCCTTCTTAATCATTACAATTTCAAACCCATACGCGTTTTTCATTAAAATCTCAATTAATAATTTCATTTCTAGGTTTTTAATAGAAGTTAATGTTTCATTAAAAAACTTACTTAATGGATGATATTCATTATAGAGAAAATAAAAATCAAATTCATTATGAAAAATATTAATTATATCATTTAATTCAATTTTTGTATCTCTATCTAACCAGGTAGAAGCATATTCAAATTGTATATATTTAACTTTATTTTTTATAAAATCAATATCATCCAGTAATATATCTGGTTCATATCCCTCAGTATCTATTTTTATAAAATCAATATTTTCAATTTTATTTTCCAAAATATAATCAGAAAATTTTTTTATAAATAATTTAATTGGTTCTGTTTTAGAAACAAAATGAATTTTTCTTTTAATAAAAGATTCTGAATCTTCATAATAATATTTAAATTCACTTTTATTACCTAAACCAAAAAAATTTAAGAATATTTTATTGGTATTATTTATTAAATTATATAATTTTGCATTACATTTATTGTGTGTAATTAAATTCGGCTCAAAAAGATGAAATTCTTTATTTTCTGTAACTTCGATATAATGAGTATCATCTTTACAACCTATATCAAAAATTACATTACAATTATCTTTTATCTTATTAAAAAATCTAATTTCACCACTACTTATTGTCATATCTCTCCGAAATAAAAACACAATTTCCTAACCCCCTCGAATAACAACGCCAATTGTCTTTTAAACCCATAACATGATGATAACATTCAATAACATCCCAACCAGTTTTCTCAAACACATTTTCCCACCACATCTCATCATCTGCTATTAAATGTGATATTTCAGTATTATATTCTTTAATCCGATAAGATCCATTTTCTCCCATTGGGATTACACACATCATTTTTTTTGCAACTAAAGGTAAATAATTGCTCAATATATTTATAAGTTGAGATACTGTCATGTGCTCAAAGACATCTTTCGCTACAATATGTGTATATTGATCTCGATGTTGTATCCACTGCTGTTCATCAGAGCAGCACCAAGAACCTTCTGGGGCAAAACTTAACGCATAATTGCTTATATCGCAACAATCCGCCCTTATATCTAACAATCTAAGGGCTTTAACTAAATAACCTTTAGCTCCCCCAAAATCAAGTACATAACTCGTTTCATCCAAGTTTAAATGGTCTATAAACGCAAACGCTTCTCTAAAACTTCTTCTAGGCATCCAGCGATAATCTTCCAGCCAACCTTTACCGCTTTGCTTACCTCTCTCAAAATAATCATAATCATAAAACGAACCGTCAAAACGCGCAAAAGTATTATACAAAATTTACATCCTCTTTTTCCTCTAATAAATTATGAATAAAGTCATTAACATCTTTACCGCAATTGCAAAAACTACATTTAAAACCCATATCATGAGGTGGGTTATTTTGTAACCACATCTCTAGTTTGGATACATGACAAATCGGGAAATTGTCTGGAATAGTTCCTGCATATTCGTTTGAAAGTTCTATAGATGGACATGGCAGAAAATTACCATTCCAATCTATCGCTGCCCTTATATAAGTAAAATAACATCCCAAAGGCTTACCCATAACTTTTTTAAAAAAAACCAATGGATAACCAAATTTCTCTACTTCTTTTTCTAAGCAATATTCAAAAGCATCATCGCAAGGGCGATATGGCGCTATCCTAATAACAAAATTCATTTCTTCTGCCAATAAGGATAAGAAACGAATACTTGGAAATTGTTCATATGAATAAACAATGTAAGAAAAACTTTTTCTTACATTATATGGAATATGATTTATATTAATATCTTTAAGCTGTTTTACAGATTGAATACTAATTCTAATCCAGTTAAATTTTCCTAAGACATCTTCAGAAATATCATTAAGTTTTATTCCATTGGTCACTAAAGATAAGTTCAATTTTTTGTCATTTACATATCTAACCGCATTGTCAAAGTCTTTCCAAAGTGTAGGCTCTCCTCCTCCAGAAAATTCTACAGCTTTTAATCCATATTTCTGTAATACATCAACCCCCTTGCAAAAATCTTCATAGTTTAATTCCGTAAAATTTCTCTTTATTTTCCTAAAACAACAATATGAACATTTTAGATTACAAGAATTATTAGGCCATATAGACACATGAATAGGCCCACAAATTTCTTTATCTCTTATTTTCTTTAAATGCTCTAAATGATGAGATAATTTGTGTAATCCCGGAGTATATAAATTATTATTACTCAAACTCTCTCCTTAACTGATATCGATTGGTTAATATTAAAAACAAAGCTCTTTCAATAAGATGACCTTCTCTTGGGTTTTTAATCGGCAAATCATCCATAACTGATTTCCAAAACTTTCTAGAATAATATAATGCGTTTTTTTTGGGAAGGATATATTGTGAACCTGGCGAAAACCTTAACCAATCTAAATGTACATAATTTCTAAAATATTTGAGCATAAAATTATCGAATGACGTATATCTTAAAGGATAACTCATGTCTCCGTGATGATATAAATACCATGAATTATTAATTTCCATATATCCGCCATCTAAATCCTTCCTATGCCAACCTATAGGAGGATTATCTTCATATGATTCTAGCGAGGTAAAGTCTTTATTATGGATGATCTTGTCGAATTTTTCTTTTTTACAATGATCAAAAGGGTATGCTTGTAAAAACACCATTCTATCAGGGATGTTGAAATAATTTTCATATATAAATTCAAAAATATCCCTTTGATTACCTCCAATATTAGGTTTATTAATTATTTTTGTATTATTATAGATTGGGTCGCCTTTATTATAAACTACATAATTTTGTGTATACGCGCTAATCCAAAGAAAAGGTTCGTCGTGTCTACTAATTATAAACATTTATCGCCAATTTATCTTTTTCAATAAAAACTTGTTCTATTTTATAAATATAATTCCAATTTTCCTTTTTATCTTCTATTTTAGCTAAATTAATTATTTCTTCAGCCTCACAATAATCACAAAAGATTCTTCCGCCTTCTAAAAGACAATCATATTTGTTATTCAACCCTATGACAACAATAATATAATAATTCTCGTACATATAATTTTCTTAATAATTATCTAAAATATATAAAATATTTCTAATTCGATTTATATAGGTATGATAATCTCGAATATAACTCATAACATTTATCATATCTCTTAAAGATAAACTATAAAATTTGTCAACGCATTTATTGAATAACTCATAAGTATTATCACTATAAGCAACAAAAGAAAACATATCCGCCACATGCTTCGAATTTGTACCCGTCACCTGTCCATAAGAAATGTTCTTAAAAATTCTACATGGAATATATCCGCACTCCTTATGCCATGCTCCTCTTATGTCAGGAGCAATATAACTATGTTTGATTAATTCTTTATGATATAAATCTGATATTCCATAACCATAATTCTTAAAATCCTTTCCGTTATCACGGCAAGCATCTATAAAAGGTTGAATCTCATTAATATTTTCAGACCAGATTGATCCAATATAATTTACTTGTTTTTTATTATCATCCAGCGAGCATATTGTTTCTCTTGATATTTCTGATGGTAATAAATCTGTAGCCCAAGGCTGATAAATTGCCTTTGCTTTTTTATCATAAAAGAAAAATGGCGATATCTTTTCAACTCTATTTGAAACATCCCTATAATTAAAGCTAATGCCATCCTCGCAATATTTTAGATAATTGCACAGATTTAATATTCTACCACCAGCTTCAATATATTTTTCGGATTTACAATGGTGTAGAATATATATACAATTTTTAATCAAAGGGATTTCTTGATCTACTTGCCCTTCAGTAAAGAATAAACTATTAGTAAAATCAAAATTTATAAGACAGTCTTTATCGGAATTATCGAACCAATAAGTATCATAACACAAACTTCTAAAAGCCTTATAATACGAGTTATGAATATAACTATGAGTATGAGTGCCAAATTTATGCCCCCAAATAATAATTTTTTTAATTTTCATGATGTTTTTCCAATATAGTCAATCCGTTATTATTAGTATAAATTTCCTTTATGATCCAATCTTTATTATCATAAAGAAATTCATTAATAGCATATTCGAGACCACCCACTAATAAACCCTGACTATCATACAAAAATTCTTTACAACTCTCTGTATCATGTAAAATTATCCATTTTCTACTTCTATTCCCGTGTAATCTCAATTCTTGTATTAACTGATCATATGTATGAACAGTATCTATAAATAATAGGTCAGTTTCTTCTATTTCTATATCTAAATCATTTGCGCAAACAAACTTGAAATCTATGTTCAGGCTTTTACAAATTTCTTCTACTTTTATTAATTCCTTTTCCTCATCGTTTAAATAAAATGAAGGATAATGAATATCTATAGAAATTAGTTTTTTAGGTTTGCCTAAGATAAAAGCATAGGTCGATACTATCCCGCGTACACCCAACTCTGTTATATGCTTAGATTTCAGAGCATATTCTTTTAATATGTCTAAATGCTCACAAATATCTTCATCAAAAACTTTTCTATATAAAAAAGCATTTTCAGCCAAAGTGTAATAATTCATTAAGTTTTCTTAAAATATTTGTCTACTAAATAAGTTTTCTCTTTTATTATCATATCTTTTGTGACTAGAGTGTTTGTGGTTTGTCCAGGCCAAAGATATTGAACAAATGTTATTCGATTTAATATTTTCGGCAATCCATACTTTAAATATAATCTATAATACATTTCGCAATCCAGATACCAACAAAGGTTTTCGTCAAATAAAAGAGGGTTTTTATTTATGATAGTTAAAGACGAATGTGTTCCTATAGTATTGTCCAAATAAATCATATCATTCCATGCCGGATATTGGGGATTATTTAGAATTAATCCATCTACTGTATGAAAATAAGGAGAAACAAGCCAGCCTTTAGTACAATCAAAACTATCCACCGTCTCTTGTAAAGACCATTTATCATATAAAAAATCGTCTTGGCATAATATTTTAATCAACTTTCCTTCGCATTTAGAAATAGCATTATTTAAATTACTAGAACATCCTTTTTTACCTTCGTTTTTAAAATATTTTATACTCAATCTATTTTTTTTATTATGATAATTATTCCAATATCGACAAACATTTTTGATTTCATCATTTTCAGAATCGTCAGAAACCACAATTTCAAAGCACGATAATGTTTGCAGAGATAATATAAAAAAAGAACGATTGAGCATCTCAACCCCTCTGTCCCGCATCTCGTATGCGGGAATAGCAACAGATATTTTATAATTCATTTCTCACCAAATTGTTCCAATATCTAGCTTCTAAATAATCTCCATAACTGACATTTCTTTGTTCTATATCACTAAATGAACTTCTTTGTTTCGCTAACATAGGAATGGTTATATACGCATTATGAAATGGAATTACATCTTGAGCATAGATTAGATCAATAGGGCGATTAATTTTATCTAAGTTGAAATAATTTAATAATTTTTCTATAAAGAGAAAATTAACACCATAACAAACTGTGCTTTGAGTAAAAGTCAATTTTGCGAGATATTTTGTTTCTTGATAACACGGTTTTAATAAATTCCCTCCACCGTAAAACATGTCCCAATTTAATTGAGATAATTCATCCGATGCGAGATCAAGTATTTCGTAAGGATTAAACTTTACATCTTGAGAATATATAAATTCCACGTCATCTTCAAAAATAAAGACATTTACTTTTTCTTTTAATCCAATTTCAAGAATCGAAAGGTGAGATAACATGCAACCCAAAGCGCCGTTCCACCAAGAACTGGTTGTACCATTGAAAATAAATCCGGAGAAACGCTTGGGTTTCAGACCCATTTTTTTAAATTCATTTTCTACCAAGAGTCTACGGTCTTGGCGTTTATCTAAATTTATATAAAATTGCAAAGGAAACAAATCAGAAAATTTCACTATTATTCACTCATTATAAAAAAATCTACTTCATGATGTACAGCATAAGGTACATAATCTTCAAAAATTTTTGGATTTATTCTAACACCTTTTTCATATTTTGTCAATAGATTTTCTATATTAAATTTATTTTTACCCCCAAAGCGGTTATTATTAACACTTTGAACTCTATTTATTGGATTAGAAAAGCAAACAGATGTATCGTAACAATATAACTCGAATTTAGTATCTCTAAAACGATTTAGAGAATTATACAATATCCATTCTAATTCATTAGGGTTTTTAAAATTTGTATTGTAAATTATATTAATTAAATCATCAACTCGATATACGCTTGAACTTATTTCTAGTGGATATTGAAAGTCATATTGCCCTAATGTCCAATCGTATTTTATTACCCTTTCATTGACTTTATAAAAATAAGGAACAGATTGATCCTTATTCAAAGAATAGCAATAATGACAATTTCCCCCTAATCTAAGACTAAAGCCAATCGATTTTTTATTATCTTGTAATAATTCTATAATGTTTTTTAAATCAAAATCTTTTATAAATATGGAATCATCGCAAAGAAACAAAACAAATTTTTCATCATCTAAACAATCTAATAAGTCTTGTTTAAAGTTGGTCTCTTCTATGAAATCCACCCAATTATGTTCTTTTCTTAGTACAGAATATGCTGATCTATATTTTTTATCTGCTTTATAAATTACATATGCGCCCTGTGCTCCTTGAGATACATCACAATGGTATTTAAATGATGACAACAATAAATCGGTTTGTAATGGGCGGTTTTTAGAAAATACCACAGAACATAAATCATTCATCTATCTTATCCTCCATCTAAAATCCAAGACGAATCTCCAAATATAATTGAATCTTTTATTACTATTTTTGGGTAGTTATATAAAAATATTTTTAAATCATTAATAAAATTTAATAATTCATTACGATCTATGTTTTTATCAATCAGAAAATAAATTATATCTATTATTTCTTTATTTGACAAGTCCTCATTTTCAAAGAATTTATAAAAATTTTTATCATCTTTATACCAATCGTTCAATTCAAAAAAATCGCAGTTTTTTGCACATCCCTCACCATCCCAAGTACGGATTCTTTCTCCATCTGCAAACTCACTCAATTTATTTCCGCACACAGCTTCATATTCATCTAATATTATAAATTTACACCAATGGCAATGCCTGCCGGAACTATTTCCTACAAAACTTATTGCCAGATTAGCCCATTTATTAGAAATTCCTGTATTATTTTTCATTATTTATTATTGATGATTTATTTAAATATTCTTTTCGAAATGGGCGTGAAATAATAACTCGTTCCGCCAAATGAATTGCAAATAAAAATTCACTCCCATCGGATGGGTGCAACACTTCTAGATTTGAGAAAATATTCCAGGCATCAGCTAATAATTCTAGTACTTTATTTTCTTCTGGTAAAAACGAGGTGTCCATTATTTCTCCTATTCAATAAATAATTATTATTTTTTTCAAAGACTTTTTCCATTATGATATTTATTACTAAAATAACATTCATAATTAGAAACATCATATCCCAAACAACCTGACGCGGGGTTGTTAATCTCCCCTTCTGCTAGTCTACATTTAATATTGGCTAAAATTTCTTTCATAACACCATCAGAATCATATCTCGGATCAATTGCTACCAAATAATACGTATGAAAATTCATAAGAGCAACATGAATAACCCCATCAACACATAATATTAATTCTTTTAATTCTTTATCCGCCCAAATAGCAGCATAAACAGGATTGATTTTGAATTTTGTTAATTCTGAACCAAATATCTCAGGAAAATCTTTTATATTAATCCATTCAAACAGCACATCTGTATTTTTAAAATTTTTTATTTCAAAAAAGTCATTTATTCTATTCATCTTTCTATTTTGTCCTTTACTAAATTCTTATAATTCGGTTTTATTGTCTTATGTTATGCCTATAATTCTTAAAAAAGATTAAACAGAAAATAAATTAAGAAATTTTGTTATTTCATTTTCAACAAAACTTAAAGTAATAAACATCGCCGTATTGCCTGAAAATTCATCAGGCATCACGCAAATCCACTCCCTAGTTTTTAACACTCCACAAACTTTTGGTTTATTTCTATAAAATCCAAAACTTCTTTTTATTACTTCCAGTTCATCTTTATCTTTAGGATAATACCATTCACCTCCATAAAAAAATACAAATTTATCATTATCTAAATATTTAATTTCTGCCATTTTTAGTGAATCTTCATACTCTTGAAACAAGAATTTGTCTTTAAATTCTTTTCCATCGCTTGCTACAAAAAAATTATCTATTTTTAGGGACATATTATTTCCTTTCCACCAATGCAAAAGTTCAATTCTACTATGTAGTTTTGCTTTTTTATATACACTTTCAATTCTTTGCCTTACAGCACAATGAGACAATTTCAATATAAAAGCTATTTCTTTATAACTTTTATCTGAATTCAATAGTAAATCTATAACTTTTAATTCATTATTTGTAAATATCATAGTCCTTTTATACTATTCTGTAAAATTTTTCCACCATAATATAAATCCAATTCTATTATGGGTATTTGTTTTATAATATATATTTTCTATCCCCTTGTTGACTTGCATCAAAGTTAATTCTAAACTAATCGCTATATCTTTTCTAATTTTATTTGTATTTACAAAATAATCTATAATCCTTAATTCTTTTTCAGAAAAAGTGATAGATTTTTTTCTTATTAACCATTTTCTATAAATATTTACCATTATTATTTTCTCAATAATGGGAATATAAAATAATCTAAAATTTTAAAAAACAAATTATTTAACTTATAATCAGGATAACCAACAAAAGATCGATTATATTGATTTATATTATTATAAAATTGGTAATTTATCCAGATAACTCCTTTAAAACCATTAACATTTTTCAATTCAGAAAAATTACCATCATAGTTAAACGATCTATAGGCTTCGCCAAAGTTTCTATCATCAAAAACGGCTTGAATAAAATTATTAAAATCAGATCCATACCAACTCGAAAAATATGCAGATGCTCCTATTTCAAAAAAAGGATATGAATATTGATATACTCTACGAGCAGCCTCATTTAAGTCAACCCCCAGCGGATAGTCGGAATTAGCCGAACCAGCAGCATAACAGGCATATATCATAACTAAGGCATTAGGAGCTAAACGCAAACTTTTGCGAATAGTATCAGATGATATTAGATCATCGTTCAAATAAAATCCACCCACATTTTCAGGCTGTCCACCCCACGATAAACCGTGCCCGCGATAGACCAGAAAATTTGCGTTTCTAGATGAAACAATAATTTCATTCCAACTATTATTTGGGGTATAAAACTTGATAACTTTAACTCCGTTTTGTTCAAAAGTCTTAGCCAACCCCTCAGCATGAAGTATTTGATATTTAGTATTATCTCCATCGTTCCCGTCAATAGGGCCAACAATTATTACTGCTTTCAGCGGATACCTAATATCTATTGTTTGAGATTTTGCTTCTATAAAATCTATTAAAAATAAAAATATAAATAAAATAACCGCAAAAATTATTTTTTTAGAATTTATTTTATTCATTTTCTATAATATAACATTATAAAAAGACCATAATTTCGTAAATTTTAATTTCATTTTTATTTCGTATATTTATTTAATGCAAATGCAAAATCTTGATATTGATACGATAAAAAACAAATATCACACAAACCACCATCTTTTAAAATTTCAAAACCTCCATTACAACAAAAATTATCGCATTTCGGACAAACAATACAGTCGTGATTACAATAATCACACCAACCCTAAATAAATTTCTTTTTCTTTTTTTTTTTTTTTGCCCCCCCCAACAAAAATTTTTCCCAACTTTCTTTTTTTATTGCTACGATAACCATCTTAATAAAAAAAAAAAATAAAAAAGTAAAAAAAGGAAAAAAAATCAAAA
>Ga0172375_10004924_pt1 | contig 19494 bp, 22 predicted proteins | sample LakKiv1m_FD_114537 | JGI IMG/M metagenome (GOLD analysis project Ga0172375, IMG submission 114537) | Freshwater microbial communities from Kabuno Bay, South-Kivu, Congo - kab_092012_11.1m | ecosystem: Environmental > Aquatic > Freshwater > Lake | place: Democratic Republic of the Congo...
AAGTATAACAGACACGCGCGGGGAAACAACAAAAAACAAAAATAAAAAAACAATACAAAAAGAGCCACTCCGAAGCGAGGTGGCCGGAAGGATTTCCGGCCACCGGAGGAAGACTCAGCCGATGTAGACGATCGCGACCGCGGCTACGACCACGATCGCAAAGATGCCGAAGGCCTTTTCGAGCCTAGATGGTCCTTTCAGACATGCGAAAATGATCGAGCTGGTGACTGCCACTAGGGCAATCGTGATCTTCATGACGAGATATAGTTGTGCTTGCGTGACCACGGAACTCCTTTCACCACTTGATTTGTCCCATTACCCAGAGAAGCGCTTCGCCGATCTGGCAGATAACCAGACCGTCTATTTTTGCCTTGTTTGAGTTGGTAAAAACACCTGCTACTATGAAAGCAAGGCCGAGGAACCAGGCGCCGACGGACACGACGAACATCAACTCTTTAATGCTAACGGTCATTTTCTCCCCTTTTTTTTTGATTATCCGATCAGATTAACCCCCCGAAACAGGGACTAGTTTGATCGGATAATCGTAAGCGCGTGTCTGTTAAAGAGCACTGACCTCCTCCTGGCGCTTAAAGCCAAAATTCGGTTACAAAACAGTAATATTATATATTATAGGATAGAAAAAAGCAAGATTAACCAAATCTACCCCTGGCTCCTCCTCTAAACCCCTCCGCCTTTCGGGCACCTCCCCTTGACCCTCCAGAGGCGGGCAGGCAGGGGAGGATTATATTTATTTTTTAAATGCTACAATCTGTTAAATGATTATGTTTGTTTTGGTTGAAGGAGCGGTATTATTTATATTTTTAAAATTGTTTTTTATGTGGGTGGAAGATTTTAAAATCGGGGCAAAAAGATTGATTATTTTTGTTTTTATTCTGGGATTGTTTGCGGTGGGTTTTGGATTGAGAGTCAGCGGAGAGAAAAGCTTGATCGATTTGGGATATTTTTTAACGGAATTTTGCACACTGGCGGTGACGGTTTTGCTGGTAATTTGTATGTTTTTGGGACAAGTGAAGTATTGGAAGTGCTAATATAAAGTCATTGATAGAAAATGACAAGCAGAATTGATAAGTTTCAGGGCATTAAGCGATTAATAGCAAAGCAAAGAGCTTTTTACAAAAAGATAGTTTCCGTAGACTGCCCGATACTTGGCGAAGTGATTTTCTTTACTTCCGAAGGATTCAACCATTTGCTTTATGAATCTAACAGAATGCCTAGAAAATTATCGGAGCGGTATTTAAAATTAATTTTTTTAAGCTATGTGGTTAGGGTAATAAAAAACTGCTCGGAGGTGGCTGAAACAAGAAAAGTTAAGAGAAAAATGTGGGGAAAATACAAAAAAATACTTTGGTATAAACTAGTTTACGAAGTTAGCCCGGGAGTTAGAGTTAGTGTGATTATTGAGAAGATTGGCAACGGTAAGTGTAGGTTTAAAAGCGTCATGCCCAGTGATAAAAAATCCAAAAAAATTTCGAAGAGATTAAATTTGGCAGCAAAAAAGCGCCGATAGGCGCCGTTTTGCGTACTAGCTTCTCGGCTTAGATATATCTTAGCTGAAGAAGGGCTTGCGCCCAGCTAGTACAGGAGTATTTTACTATCTTTTAGATCATTTTGTCAAGAGATTTAATGATATAATTTGACCGATGGCTAGGGTAATTAGTGAAGATGAGGCGGCGTACCGACGGGCGGTAATGGCGGAGCTTTCGAAGGATGAGGGAATGGTTTATACCGTAAACGGCGACAGAATTGGAAGAAGAAAGGATTTGCGAGGATTAGGAGGAGACCGAGTTGCTCAAAAATACGGAAAGGAACGACAGGACGATTTTTTGGCGGAATTAAGGCGAAGAGGGTAAAATAGCTTATGAAAATTGATGTGGTGACGTTGTTTCCGAAGATGTTTGAATCGCCTTTCGCCGAAGGGATGGTGAAAAGAGCAGTGGATAAAAAGATTGCCGAAATTAACTGCCATGATATGAGACAGTGGGCGTGGAATAGCTATGGGGCGGTGGATGATCGGCCGTATGGAGGAGGAGTGGGGATGGTGATAAGAGTGGATGTGGTGGCGAAAGCATTGAAAGAGATACAAAATCCCTCTAAATCTCCCTTTGACAAGGGAGACTTAAAAAAAAGGAAAGTAATTTTGATGTCGGCGAGGGGAGAAAAGTTTGACCAGAAAAAGGCGGAAGAGTGGAGCAAACTGGATAATTTGATGTTTATCTGCGGGCGGTATGAAGGGGTGGATCAGCGGGTGGCGGATTTTCTGGTTGATGAGGAAGTGTCGATGGGGGATTTTGTACTGACGGGGGGAGAATTGCCGGCAATGGCGATGATCGATGCGGTAGTAAGATTACTGCCAGGAGTATTGGGAAAAGACGAGTCGAGCAAAGAAGAAAGTTTTAGCGAAAAAATGGTCGATGGAAAAAAAATGAGAGCGATTGAACATCCGCAGTATACCCGGCCGGCAGTATGGGAAGGGCACGGGGTGCCGGAGGAATTGGTAAGCGGGGACCCGAAGAAGATTGGAGAATGGAAAATGAAGAATTAATTTCCAATTTTCAATGATCAATTTTCAATAAATTATTCAAGATTTTAATTATCAAATCGAAATTAGAAAAACCGAAAAGTTTTTTAGCGGAGGAGGGTGCTGGTGATGATGACGATGGCGAAGAGGGCGAAGAGAAGATATTCGAGGACGATGGAAAGCTCAAGGTCGCCACGGCGGTAATGGTGAAAAAGACTCCAAAGAAGATAGGCGGCAGAGGTGAAATAAATTATCCGGCGCTGGGAATGGGGGTCGAAACCGTAGACAAAGAAAAGAACGGCGCCGAGAAGAAGGATAAGAAGGAGAAAAATATATTCTCCGGGTTTTTGGGAAAGTTCTTTAAAAAGCATAGGGTTAATTTTCAATTTTCAAAATCCAATTTTCAATTAACAATTATAAAATAACTGGAGATCCTGAAACAAGTTCAGGATGACGGTTAATGTTAGAAGACACTCCCCTGGCGGGTGAAGAGGAGGAGCATAAGGATAATCATTAAAAAGCCGACATGACCGGCAGAAGAGCCGGTGAGGCGGCGGGTGCCGTTTTTGAGAGTGATAACACCATCGATAAGAAGAACAGAAATTATAATAATAAACATTAAAAGCCCCAAAGTACGGCTGATTTGCAATGGGCTAACTTTGGGGGCGGATTGACTTTCGGCCAGGACATTGACAGCGGGAGCAGGTTTTTGGGCAATAGGAGTGGCGGCGGGGGCGGAAGCGGCACCAAGAGGGGTGCCGAAATGCTGGACGACCAGAGTAGTTTTGACGCCATCGAGAATACCATTGACAACACCAATACCGATTTCCTGATATTTATCGTTGACGATATTAGCCCGATGAGTAGGTGATTTCATCCAGGCGCGCATCATACTGTCGGTGTCGTAAAAATCCTTGGCCAGGTTTTCACCGGCAATGGAATAGCGGTAATTTTGGTCACGGAAAAAATCCCAGGGAGTGCGGCCGGCGGGAGAGGTGTGGGCCCAATAGTTATTGGCAAACATGTCGCGGGCTTTGGCTTCGGCTGACTGGGAAAGAACAGGGTTGAGACGAAGAGAAGAAAGATTATTTTTTTGGCGTTCGGCATTGGTCAGAAGGAGGACTTTATCGGCGGTAATTTCGGAAGAATAACCCAAAATGCCGGGCCGGGCGATGGTCAGGGACCGGAGAATCGATTGATTGAGAAGATAAACGGCAATAAAGAGACCAAGAAAACTGGGATGAAGCAGGAGAGCCCGGTAGTTGTTTTTTTCCTGGGGAACAAAGAGAAGAGAAAGGGCTTTGGACACAAAATCAGTATATCAGTTTTTACGCCGCCAAACGGCGGGGAGGAGGAAAGAAAGCAAGGACCAGAGCCAGGTAAGACGGCAGAACCAATTGGCAACCAGACAACAGCGATTTTTCATCAGAATGGAGTCGATAACGAGGGCTAACAGGGAAATAATAAATGGCAAAGCGGAAACGGCATGGCGGCCAAAAGAACGGAAATAGAGAAAATTAATAATACCGGCAAGTAAGAATAAAATCGGCAACCAACGACGGGAGCAAAGATCGGTGCTACCAGCAATTTCACCAGCAACTTCGCTGACGGGAGGAGTAGTGGTTTCTTCACCTAAAACTTCTTCGGTAAATCCGGGGGCGGGTGAACCGGTGGGGACGACGATAGTGGAGGCGGCGTTAACACAGACTTCGTTGGAAAAATCGCCGGGGGTGCAACCGTTTTGGGCGCGGACAACAAAACAATAGCGGGCGCCGGGAACCAGGGAACCGACGGTGTAAGTATTGGAGGAACCAACATTGGGATTGCCATAAAGATAGACACCGGGAGCAAGGCCGTAGGCGACAAGATAGGAGGAATATTGGGGAACATGATTCCAGTTCAGAAGAACATCGCTATTGGCCAGGACAGTGGCAGTTAAATTGGCGGGCGAAGCAGGCTTGGAGTCGGAGCAGACTTGAGAAGTGGAGGCGCCGCCGACTCCGCCGCCGCCATCACCACCATTAGATGGGACAACATAACAAGCGTTATTGGCGGAATTTTCGGTAGAAACCGCATTGCACCAGGAGGAATCCGACTGGCGGGAATAGCTATAAGCAGTGGTGGCACTGGCATAAGAGCGGGTGTCGACTTCAACACCAAAGTTATTAATCAGACGAACGGTATCGCCGTCGTTGTTAAGACAGGAAGAAGAGTAGTGATAGACATAAAAGCCGTTGGCGGGAATAGTGGCGTTGAGCGGACGGGAAGCGCAACCGCCGGAAGCGATGTCGTCGATTTGCCATTCGGAAAGGGTAATAGAAAAATTGTTAGGATTACGGATTTCGACCCACTCATCACCGGAAGGAGGATTGGCCATGATTTCATTTAAAATAACTTCGAAAGAGGCCGGGGCACAGGTGAAATTAAAATCAACATCAAAAACCTGACGAAGATTTTGGTAGCGGTTGTCGGCGGAAACATCAAAAGTAGAAACCCAGGGACTTTGGCGCTGGCTGGCGGCGGCCAAAGTACCGAGGCTGATAGTTTGGGTGAAAAGATCGGTTAAAAGATGAGGGGTGCCATCGATGGTGATAGTAATTTTTTCGGCCAGAATGGATGAATTGGCTTCATCGGCTTTGGTGGTCATGACCAGGTCGCAGGCATCGTCGCGGCGATTGGCGAAAGTGACGGTTTGGGAGACGGAATAGCCGGGATAAATATTAGTTTCGTAAAAAATCGGCAGGGCGGGAGAAACGGAACAATCGGTAGAATCACAGGTAACGGTGACATTGTTGCCGGCTAAAGCCGGAGAAAAAGAAAAGAGGAAGAAAAAGGCAAAAAGAAAAGTTAGCATTATTTGATAGTAAAGGTTTGATCAAGATAAGTGGTGGAATGGCCAATGTCGTCGATGGTCAGCTTGATAGTGTTGCCGATGCGGGAATCAACAGTACAGCCGTCGGTGGAACAGGTGCCAAGAATAAAGTCGCGGTCGGATTTACCGCCAACAACAGTGTCGGTATCGATAGTACCGGCAATCCCCTTCTCCAGACCGTCATCGGTATAAATGATTTCGTAAGCCAGAGGCAAATAGGTGGAGCCGATATTAAAAACTGAAAGAGTGATTTTGCCAACAGATTGGCGATAAATTATATTGGCGCCCAAAGACAGGGGTGAGGAGGCAGTTAGACCCCAAGTGCCAAGACCAACTGGAGTGCGGCGCCAGACTTGATTGGCGGCAGACTGGAGACGATAATCGGTTTTATCGACCGGATCGGAATTACCGTTTTGAAAGAGAGAAATAGTATCGGCGGGAGAAGCGAGAGTGAAAGAAGAAGAGAGGAAAACGGAAGAGGTGGCGCCGGCGGAAACGGAGGAAGTCAGAGGCTGGGTTTGGCCGGAAGAATTTTGAAGATAATAAGCGGAAAGATCGATGGCGGCAGAAGAATTATTGTAAAGCTCAACAATATTGGCAGAAAAATAAATGGCGTTGAGAGCCAAGGGAGGAGCGACAACAACATCGACCTGATGAGAATTCTCGGTATTACCGGCAATATCGGTAGAAGAAAATTCAAGAGGATTTTCGCCGGGGGAAACGGGAGCAGGAGAGGGAGTGGAGGCCAAACCGGAACCGGTATCGTGGGCGGCAAGGGGGAGAGTAGTCCCCTGGCCCAGGCGAGGATCGAGAGTGGTTACTTCAACCTTGTCGATATAAACCCAAGTGCGTTGAGGAGTAGTCGCGTCGGTGTTGGTGAGGCCAAACCAAAGACTAACGTCCTGGCTGTTGATGCCCAAAGAATTCTGATAAAGCCGCCAACCGGTATCGAGGGAGGTATAGTCGGGAGAACCGGGTAGTTCGTTACCGCCGATAGACAGGAAGTTTTCGATAATGGAACCGGTAGCGGGGTCGACTAAATTAACATCGAAGCGGTCGTAATCAACAGTATCGTTGGTCAAAAGTCGGTACCAAAAAGATAACGTCGACGATAAAGCGGTGGGGACAGTGACCGTAAGAGAGGCGGAATCGCTGGCATTGGCGGAAAGCGGGGCGGAAACAAAACCAAGTTGAAGCATGTCGCTGCCGTCGACAGGAGTAATAGTTTCGCCGCTTAGACCAACGCCGGAAGCAACCAGGCCGTGGTCACCGGCAGAGCCGGGGTCGAAATACCAGCTTGATTGGCCTAATAAGTTCTGACCATACCAGGAAGGAACGGCTAAATCGGTAGTATCGATATTGGTGGTTGGAGGACGGGAGTCGACCTGGACGAAAGGATAATCGAAAGGAATGGCGGTGGCCGGGTCGGCTAAAGTTTTGTCTTCGACATTGCCGGCCAGATCGCGGGCGATAGTGGCAAAATAATAAACGCCGTCACCCTGGGGAGAAGTGAAGTGGAAAACTCCCGGAGAATGGGGGGTATCTCTAAATTCGGAATGGTCGCAGTTCCAGGGGTTAAGATTGAAAGAATAACAGAGCTGGACATAATTGATGTTGGTATCGGAACCGGTGTAATCAAGATCAAAAGTTTGGGTGTTGAGGAGGGAGGGAGAAGGCTGGGGAAGATCGGAAGTCGGCCGGGTGTGATCGACAATTAATTTCCATGGCGAAGAAAAATCACTGGTGTTGCCAAAATTATCCCGGGCGCGAACGCGCCAGTAATAGACACCTTCGGGAGCGCCGGAAGCAGGAATTGAAGAATCGGTTAACCAGCCGGATTGATTGAGACGATTGGTCAGACCTTCGTCGCTGTAGGATTCGTATTGGTAAGTAAGAGAGGTGGGCAAGGGGCAGGAGGTGATGGAATCCTGCCAGTCCATGTAGGGATTGCGGTTCCATTCAGAATCGATACCGGCGTAATAATTGTTGGAAGGATAGGATAATGTTGGGATACTTGGCGGAAACCAACAAGTGGCAGAGAATGAGTTAGTTTGAGAATTTCCAAAATCCTGAAAATAAGAATTGGTCAAATCCGAACGAGAAAGGACGTAGAGAGAGCAGATTAGAAATAGTTTAAACAGTTTTCTGGCCACGTTTTTTGGCGATTAAGAGAGTAACCTCTTTTTTTATATTTAAAATTTCGGAATAAATGATAAGGGTAGCAGGAACGACAATTAATATGATTAATCCCTGAAGTGTTTTAGCGAAAGAAATGGGATAGCCTAAGTACGGCAAAGAGAAAATCACTTTCCCAATAATTTTCGGCTTCAGGACAATTTCAGTATCAGGAACATCATTGGCATCGCCTTTGGTTGTATATTCTCCGTGTTCTTCTTTCGTCTTCTGGTCGGTGATGACAGTAATTTTGTTGATGCGATGGGTAATTGTTTTGAGATTGTCGGCAGTACGAAAAGTGATAATGTCACCAACCGAATAAATGTTTCGACGCTGAACAAGAATGAGACTGCCGGTAGGCAGGGCAGGTTGCATCGAGCCACTTTGGACGGAAAAAACCTTGTAGCCACCAGGAAGAGAATATTTGGTCGAAGAGGAAATAGTTAGTCCGGCAATAATGATGATTAAAACGACCGGAAGATAAGAAAGTGTTTTTAAAATTATTTTAAACATAGACCGCTGAAATCTCACTCATCCCGAGATTCCTAGGTTAATCTCGAGATTATGAGACTTCACTTAGTATTGTGAAGCATCCTGGTGTAAAGTCCAGGCGAAGTCGGCGACAACGGTTTCCCCCTGCGCGGTTAGATCAGTATCAACGACCGGGTGAATCCAAAGTCGGCCTTCGGTACCAGCAACAATTCCCTCATTATTGGAATCAGGAATGATTCTGATCCTACCAAGATTAGCGATGTCCTGAAGAGTGATTTCAGCATCGCCAGCAAGGGCACCGTATAAAGAAGCACCGGTGTCACCATCTTGAAGATCATAATCGCCATCGTTATAGGTTCCGCGAAGATAGGTCAACATGTTGATAGAATCACCGGCGGAAGTGGTGTAACCAAAGCGCATGCCGTTTTGAGAATCAGGAGAGTATGGAAAAACCAAAGCATTGGCCAGACCAGAACCATTTCCCGTTGTAAGGGTGACGGTCAGATCTAGATGATGACCGTTAACGGTACCAGCGTTTCGAACAACAATGTATTGCTGAGGAAGTTGATCACCGGGTTTAAGATTGGTACCACCAAAGGAAGCAGTAACGTTATCCTGGGCGGTTTCATCGCTGTCGGTCAGTTTAAGATCCATGGTACCGGCAGAAAAATGTTACCGGTAGAATTAGCGGTATCGGAAAAGTAGGCGCCCGTGGCACTGCTAACAACAGCAACTAATGCGGTGATGCTAAGTAAACTTAATGCAATTCTTCTCATAATTTCTTTAAAATTTTCACCTCCTTTTAATTAAAATTTAACTAATAACCAAAGTAAAATATTCAACAAGGGCTCTGTGAAAAGTTTTACACCGAGCGTGGAAGAGTGTCAAGTGAGCCAGTCCTATAATCTCCTGATTATCGCCGCGGGAAAGTGAGATAGATTACTTTAGCGTAAAGACAGACAGAAATGAATTATGGATATCCGATAAGATTTTTTACTTAGCGATGGAGTTGGGTAAAAATGATGGGGATCAATAGAAACAAGCCGCCGAGAACAATGAGAATAATGGAAAGAGGCGGCGGAGAAATTTTGCCGACAATCGGGGCGGGAGTGGGAGTGGCAAGAACGAGATCTTCAAGACCTAAAATTTCGCCGGCGGTAGGAGAGGGAGTTTCGATAAGTTCTTTGACCGGAGTGGCAGTGACAGGAGAATCGGTGGGGAGGACAAAAGTAGGAACGGGAGAAAGGGGCGGGATGGGAGTGGAGGTGGGGCGAGGGGTGGGGGTGGCGGTGGGAGCGGTAGTGAAAGTGATGGTGGTGGGAGTGGGAGTTTTGGTAGCAGTAGGAGTATTAGTAGGAATAGAGGTAGGAGTGGCAACAAGGATTGTTCTTGTAGAACTGGTGACACTATTGTCACTGTTAACTTCTTTGATTTTACCAGTCAAATTATAAGTACCGCCCGATTGATCGCTTTTGGACCGAAGGGTAATGTTTTCATTAATTTCACCGTTTTGATTACTCCTAAATTTAGGCATATTAACCCAGGCTCCGTTGTAGCCATTAGACCAGATACCATTGTAAAAGACTTCGATCGAGTAATTATCAGAGACTCCACCATATGCTTTTAAATAGTAGTCGGTATTAATGGCTCCATGCGATAGGATTAAGGTGATAGGAAAATCTTGGCCTCTTTGTACTTGTGGCGGGATATTGTCGAGCGACAGAAAGATAGTAGGATAGGGAGTAGGGGTAAAGGTCGGAGTGTTGGTGGGAGTGAGAGTGGCGGTAGGAGAAGAAGTTGGAGTGAGAGTGGCAGAAGGGGTGGCAGTGGGAGTATCGGTGGGATCCATCGCCAAAGTGTAACATTGTTGACAGGGAAAGTTTTATTGATTAAGCTTAAGTATGCCAATTGACGCGAAAGACTGTCCATGTAGTTTATTGAAATTACCGATGGGCGACCCAAGAAGGGAGAGAATGATGACCTGCCCTAAGTTGTCCCGGGATGGAGACCATCCGTGCGTGTCGGATAAATTGGTTTTGCATCCGGTTAAAGACGATGGGGAAGTTCAGGGGAAGGAAAGACATACGAGCCACGGGGGAGGTTTTGTTGGTTATTGGGGATTGCAAGGGACAAAAAAGATTGCCTAAGGTTGAAGGAACGGTATTCGTGTGATAAATTCGGCTATGGGAAAAATTAAAGGTCCGGAAGCAGGAGGATGTCCGTGTGCATTATCGAAGTTGCCGTTAAATGATCGCAGGAGAAGGCCAATGATAGATTGCTCGATATTTTGCCGACAGGACAAAAGAACATCCATGTGTGGTGGAAAAAACGGTGAAGTTTTTGTCTACCGATCGAGGAGGAGCAGACAGATGGGTGCCTTCGGGGACGGAAAGGCATACCAGGGTGGGAGACGGCGGATTGAAAATAACAGCAATTAGCGGATGCCGAATTTTAGGTTAGGATTGAAGCTTGGAGAGGGCGGTGGAGAGGCGGGAGAGGACACGAGATTGGCCTAAAATCGGTAGAGATTCGACAATTGGCGGAGTAGCAGCGGCGCCGCAAATAGCTACCCGCAAAACCATAAAATACTGGCCGGTGGTCCAATTGTTTTTTTTAATTAAGCCGAGGAGACGGTTTTGAAGATCGGAAAAATCGGCTAATAACTGCCGGGTTTGGGTAAGCATATCAATAGCCAAGTCTTTGGTAGCGCCGCGCTGAAGAAGAAGATCGGCGGGATAATCGACATCTTCATAAAAAAAATTGGTAAGAGCAACGGCTTCCTTGAGAGTAGCCAGGCGTTCTTTGATAAGAGCAACAACCGGCGGGGTAATTTGGGGAACAAAAGGCTGGAGCAGAGATAAAAGCTGGCTGTCGGATTGCTGGCGAAGATAATGGCCATTAAGATAGTCGAGCTTTTTGCGGTCGAAGACCGCCGGTTTTTTGTTTAATTTTTCAATGGAAAAATCGGCAATAAATTCGTCGAGAGAATAAATTTCCTTGGGGGTACCCGGATTCCAGCCCAAAAGCATGAGAAAGTTGAGCATGGCTTGGGGCAAATAGCCGTCGTCCAAAAAAGCCTGGGCGGAGACGGAGCCGAAACGCTTGCTCATTTTGCCGGAATGGGATGGATCTAAAAATAGTGAAAGATGGGCAAATTTTGGAGGCTCCCAACCGAGATAGCGGTAAAGAAGCAGATGTTTGGGGACAGAGGGAAGCCACTCCTCACCACGGAAAACGTGGGTGATCGCCATCAAATGATCGTCGACAACGGAGGCAAAATGATAAGTAGGGACGCCGTCGGATTTGAGCAAAACCTGATCGTCGACATCGCTGGTGGAAAATTTGATCCGGCCGCGAACAAGATCGTCGAAAACGATAGTTTCCCGGTCGGGAACTTTGAGGCGGACGACATAAGGCTCGTGATTGGCCAATTTTTGGGTAATTTCTTCTTTGGAGAGGTTAAGGCAGTGACGGTCATAGCGGGGAAGTTTCTTTTGGGCTTTTTGAAGAGTCCGAAGCTCGGTCAAACGATTGGCGTCGCAAAAACAATAATAGGCCAAACCCTGGTCGATAAGAGGCTGGAGATGCTGGCGGTAGATGTCAAGGCGTTGGCTTTGGAAAAACGGACCTTCGTCGTAAACGAGACCATAATCTTTTAAAACCTGTTGAATTCTGTCGGCGGCTCCGGCAACTTCGCGTTTTTGGTCGGTATCTTCGATGCGCAGAATAAAACGGCCGCTGGTTTGGCGGGCCAGGGCATAATCGTAAAGGGCGGTGCGCAGCCCTCCAATGTGGAGCTCGCCGGTAGGGCTGGGAGCCATGCGAGTAGAGGCGGGAGACATGAGAGATTTTAACATTAAAGCGTGTAGAGACGCGCGATCGTGCGTCTCTACGACTGAAATCATGTAGAATAGTTTATGTCGCTGACACGGACGGCGTATATGGCCAGAAGGGTAATTAAGTATGGGGGGGGAGGAGTGGTGGTGTTTACGATACTATGGATGGTGGTGGCGGGAGGGATAAAAGCCTATTTGGCGGCCCATCCGCCAAAAGTGCCGCCGACAGTGAGATACGGAGTATTGCCGAAAATTGTTTTTCCGGAAAAGAAAAAAGAAAGCAAAACTTTTGTGAGCGAAATGGCCAACGATGAGCTGCCGAAGTTTGCCGACCAAGCCAAGGTGTATGTGATTTACCGGCCGATTAGCCGGTTTTTGGCCTTAGAAGAGGACACTAAAGCGGCCAAAGAGATGGGGTTTACGGCTCAACCGATAGAAACCAGCCAAAATTCGGGGATTTATGAATTTAAAAACGAAGTCTTAAACCAAACACTGGTAATGAACGTACCGGAGGGCAGCTTTAAGTTGTCGTACCCCTACACCCAGGATCAGATGCTGCAAAATCCGGAAAAGGTACCAAGCAAGGAGGAGGCGGTGATGGCGGCGGAAGGATTTTTGGAAGGGGCAAATAAACTGCTGGCCGACTTGAAAAACGGAGAGAAAAAAATAACCTATTGGAAAATCGAGTATGACGGTTTGAAACAGGTAACTTCACAGGCGGAGGCGAATGTGGCCAGAGTGGATTTTTTCCGCCAGCCGCTGGGGGAAAATCTGAAAATTATGCCGGCAGATGTTAATCGGGCGGCGGTGTCGGTGGTGGTTAGCGGGGCGACAGTGGAAGGGAAAAAAATTATTGAAGTTACCTATAAATACGCGAAAATCGATAGAGAGTCGTTTGAAACCTATCCGATTAAAAGCTCACAGGAAGCCTGGAAGGATTTGGAGGCGGGAAATTACTGGCCGGCAACCGACACCGCCGCCAAAGAAGTGACGATTAGGAAAATGACGATGGCGTATTTCGAGCCGGTAACACTGACTAATTATTTACAGCCAATATTTGTTTTTGAGGGGGATGGAGGATTTATGGCATTTGTGCCAGCGATTGTGGAAAAATATTTAAAGTAAACCAAATCCACCCCTACCCCTCCTTTGAAGAAAGGAGGGAGGGTTGGTTTTTATTTTTTTATTCTCCCTTTTTCAAAGGGAGAAACCCTGCAGGGGCGGGGAGAGGGATTTGAATTATGTTGAAAAAAGAAAAAATAATTATCGGAATCGGGGCGGTGGTGGTGGTGATATTGACGGTGGCGGGGGGATGGAAAACAACCGGAGGGGGGTGCGTTTACAGCCGATGTGAAGAAAAAAGGTGCGTTAATATGTGGGAGGCAAAAATGAAGCAGAGTTGTCCGGCAATTGTTGAGGACAAATGTCTGGCCAAAGCGGAATGCAGCCGGGGAAAAAATTGGCAATGTCAGATAAAAGTTGACCAGAAGCTGAAAGACTGTCTTAGGGTTGAAACGAAGTCCAGTAAAGATGCTGGCGGGCCCAATCAATAAGGGCGCGAGTGTCGGTGAAGCGGTCGGGGCTTTGGGCAACAACGGAAATAACCTCATGATCGGCGAAATTTAAAAGGCCGATAAAACAACCACCGGCTTCGAGAGTGTAGCCGGTTTTGAGACCCTGGACTTCGGGAATAACCCCCAAAAGTTCATTGGTGGAGGTAAGCTCGTGGCGGTAGAGATTGTCGATATCGGTAACGACAATTTTTTGGGATTTAACAATGTCGCGGACAATGGAATTTTTGATGGCCAGGCGGCCGATTTGGGCCAGGTCGTAGACGGAAGAATAGTGATCGGGGTGATGGATGCCGTCGAAATTAACAAAATGAGTATTTTCCAGGCGATATTTTTTGACTAAAAGATTCATCTGATTAATAAAACCGGAAACGCCGTCGGGATGATGGGCGGCGAGGTTGTAGGCGGCATCGTTGGCAGAATAGACCAAGAGGGCTGAAACCAGGGATCTAACGGTTAATTTTTCACCAATGGCTAAATCCATAACTTTGCCTTCATCGTAAACTTCGGGGACGACGACAATTTCATCAAGAGGATAAATATTGAGGGCAGTAAGGGCAGTGGCCAGCTTGGTAATGGAGGCGGGATAAATTTTTTCGCGGGAATTAAGCTCGAGAAGTGAAGTGTTGGTGGCAACATCGAGAAGAAGATAGTTTTTGGCCGAAAGGACGGGCGGAGAAGCTTTTTCGGCTTGGGGGAAAGGCGGGTGAACAAAATCAAGAAGCGAGGGTTGAAGGCGGCGTTGAAGAGTACGGGAAAAAGGATAGTGCCAGGAAACAACCATGGCCGACCAAAAAAGGGAAAAAAGAAAAAGAGCAAAAAGAATAATTTTTTTAGGCCGAAACAACGGCAAAAGAGCCAACTTCGGGGGCGACGAGGGCTTGGAAGTCATGTGATGACATGATAACAGATTCAGTGGCTGAACCGGCATTGAAAGCAATTTGGGGCTCCTGCAAAAGACACTGGTCGACCACTACCGGAACACGGAAAAGATTACCAAACGGAGGAACAGCACCAATTTCAACGGAAGTGATTTTTTTGACTTCCTCGGGATTGGCCAGACGAAGATCTTTTATTTTCCGCCATTTTTTGAGAGCGGAGTTGTCGAGCTTGTCGGCGGCAGAAAGGACGGCCAAAAGCGGTTTGTCATCGGCAATCAACACCAGGGCCTTGGCCCCCTGGTTTAAAGTGGTGCCACGAACTTTGGCTGATTCTTGGGAAGTTTTGGTTGGCTGGTGGCTTAGGGGTTTAAAGTCGATGGATTTTTCTTTAAGAAGGTTGATGAGACGATCGTGGAGAGAAAGGACTGGGCCGGTGGCAAACGGCCGACCAATAACAGAAAGGCGGCCGTCGACCCGCTCCATATCACGGGGGAAAGCGCTGACCTGGCGAATATTTTCCAGACCCAAAATATTTTGGGTGATGCGTTCCAGGCCGATAGCAAAGCCGCCTTCGGGGGGCATACCGTAACGAAATGCCTGAACATAGGGAAATTCAAAATCGTCGGGACTGGCGCCGATGGCCTTAATTTTGGCGATCAACTCGCCATAGTCATTGATGCGCTGACTGCCGCTGATCCATTCGACGCCCCGGCCGATAAGATCGAAAGAAAGAGTTTCTTCGGGGTTGACGGGGTCGACATGAGAATACCAGGCGCGTTTTTTGGTGGGAAAATGGGTGATAAAAACCATCTCACTGCCGATGGTTTCTTTGGCCCAACGGCAAATTTCCCGCTCCCCTTCCGGATCCATATCCAGCTCGTGGCGGACATCGCGATGACTGCGATCGGAAATAATATTGAGAGCTTCGGAAAGCTTGATGATTGGAGTTTTATCGATAGTACAGGGAATAGTAGTGTTGAATTTTTTTAGAATATCGCTATGGTGGAGGGCAACTTCGGCAAAAATGGCTTTAACCACCCGATCGGCAACGTCGATAATGTCGAGCCAACTGTCGATGAAGCCCAGCTCAACATCGAGACTGACATATTCGGTAAGATGGCGGGTAGTAACTGACGGCTCGGCGCGATAAGCGTGACAGACGGTGAAGACCCGCTCGAAAACCGGAACCATAACCTGTTTATAAAGCTGGGGACTTTGAGCTAAAAAGGCCCTGTGGCCAAAATAATCGACGGGAAAAATTTGAGAGCCACCCTCGGTAGCGGCGGCAACAATGGTCGGGGCATGAAATTCGGTAAAGTCCTGACCAAGAAGATGCTGGCGAAAAGCGTTGGTAATGGTTGATTGAACTTTAAAAATATCGCGCGATTGCTGATGGCGAAGAGAAGCGGCGCGGTAGTCAAGAGCGACCGGCAGAGAAACATTAAGGGCGGGCTGGTGAATATCGAAGGGGTAGTCGCCGGCGGCGGCCAAGAGGCGCGAGGAAGAAACTTCAACTTCTATTTGGCCGGTAGAATAGGCATTATTGTAATATTTTGGATCGCGGGAACGGATAGAGCCGGTGATTTCGACGGCCGATTCGGGACGGAAGCCGGAAAGAGATTTATCACCGACAACCTGAACTAGGCCGGAACGATCACGAAGGTCGAGAAAAACCAATTGGCCGTGGCGGCGGAGACTGTGAACAAAACCCTGAAGGCGGACGGTTTGGCCGATTAAAGAGGGAGTGGCAGAAATCAGAGTGCGGTTCATGGGACTAGTTTCAATCTTTTATTAAAGTCTTCTGGGGGGATCTCACGATAACCGGCTCTAACGTATAATTCTAAATTAACAGGGCCGTCACCGCTGGTGGCGCCGTAATGTCCGGGAAAAACGGAAAAATGCTGGAAACTAACCCGACCGGTCAGATCGGGGGGGGAAAAAGCAAAAGTTTTGCAAATGGGACATTGAACATAGTAATAGCCATCGGGTATTTTGGGGGGCGTTTCCGAAGAAGCCATAAGGGATTTTAGCATGAATTAATCAAATCCCTCTTTAGCTCTCCCTTTGAAGAAAGGGAGAGAATTATTTTTATTTTTCCAATAAAATTTTTTTGATAATAAGCTGGGGGGTGGTGGTGCCGTTCCAGGTGTTAGTTTGGAGCTGGGCGACAAGACTGATAAGGTCGCCGGGGTTAAGACGGGAATCGAATTCCCCCTGGCGGAAAGCAATAGCATCGGCGGACAGATGCTCGAGACGGGGAGTGGCGGGGTCGTCGAGCTTGAGCTTGAGATGGTCGCCGGTGGAACCCAATAATCTTTTTTGGACTACTTGAAGATGGTGGAAATAAAAAACCGGTTGGTGGTTGCCGATGCCGAAGGGTGAGAGTTTTTCGATCAGGCGGCAATTTTTGAGAGTAACGGCAGAGAGCTTCATGGGAGCATCGACAGTAAAAGACTCCGAAAGATCGGTATCTTTTAGTTGACGGTTGACCAGGCGGGTGAGGGATCGCCGCAGACGGGGAATATTTTTGACGGGGAGACTAAAGCCGGCGGCCAAAGCGTGGCCGCCAAGATCGGTAAATAATTTTGGGAATCGGCGGAGAGCGTCGACAATATTCAGTTCAGGGATAGAGCGGCAGGAGCCTTTGGCAATAGCAATATCGGAGCTGATGACGACTGAAGGGAGACGGTATTTTTCGGTAAGGCGGCCGGCGACCAGGCCGATAACGCCGGGGTGAAAAGAAGGGTCGGACAAAAAAAATAATTTATCATTATTTTTTTTGATTAACGTTTCGGCCAGGGCCAGATTGGCCTGTTGAAGGGATTGGCGGTCGCGATTAAATTGATCCAAATTCAGGGCATATTTTGATGCGGCTTGGGGAGATGGAGCGCAAAGAAGGCGGAGAGCATCAAGAGGATGGGAGAGGCGGCCGACGGCATTAAGCCGGGGGCCGAGAGCAAAACCCAAATCGGTGGCAGAAAGGGAATCGGGCTTAAGACCGCTGACTTCGATTAATTTTTTGATGCCGAGAGAAGGATTGACGCGAAGGGTGTTAAGACCGTGGACAAGCAGAGACCGGTTGGGGCCAAGAAGCGGCTGGCAGTCGGCCACCAAGCCTAAAGCGGCTAAGCCCAGATCGGCAGAGGCGGAAAAAGAACGGGCGAGAAGCCAGGAGAGAACGGAAGCGGAGGTGGTGGTGGAGTGGATAATGGCCAGAACATCGGGTTTTTCTTCTGACGGAAGATGATGGTCAACAATAATGATGTCGACACCCGGCGCGGAAATTTTGGCTAATTCTTTGGCGGCGACAATGCCATTGTCGACAGTGATCAGAAGAGAAAAATGAAGATGTTTTTCCTGTTGAAAACGAAAAAAAGAATCTGCCCGAAAGCCGTAACCGTCGGCTTGGCGGTCGGGAATAAAGGGAGTAACGTTGGCCCCAAGAGAATAAAGCGTTTGCCAGAGAATAGCAGTGGAAGTAAGGCCGTCAACATCGTAGTCGCCGTAAATGAGAATCGGTTCTTTTTGGACGATAGCTTTTTTAAGTCGATTAACGGCTTTTTTAAGATAAAGAAGAGAGGGGCCGAAATCTTTGGGAGAAATGGCGGATAACGGAGGAGGTTTTAAAAAATCGTCAAAATCGGCTTTTTTTAGACCACGATTGTGGAGAAGAAGGGAAAGAAAATCGAGATCGGAAGTGTGGCGATCGATGACTCGGGAAGACTGAAAAATAATTTTTTCGGCGGGCATGGTGGTATATCGATTATAGAGGATGCAGGGGAAATTGAATTGCGTTTGGGGGGAGATTTGATATACTGTCGGTTGTTTAGGCGTTTTAGCCAAAAGCCTAAAAGTTATTATTCAGGTTAAAAGGAGTCCTAAAAAGACCTAAAAATGGCAAAGAAACTTTTTGTGGGAAATCTTCCCTTCGCGATGACCGATGACTTATTGGGCCAGCTTTTCGCCCAATATGGCAATATCGTCGCGGCTAATGTGGTTAAAGATAAATACAGCGGCCGAAGCAAAGGTTTTGGGTTTGTAGAATATGACAGCGATGAAGCGGCAGCGGCAGCGATGCAGGCTCTCGACGGCAGTGACCAAAACGGCAGAAAAATGACCGTTAAAGAGGCATTGCCGCGACCGGAAAAACCGGGAGCAAACCAACCGACAGCATAAGTACTTGTAATTTAAATTACAAAATACAAACCCCCTCTTTTTGGAGGGGGTTTGTGGATGGAAAATGTGTGATATGATACGAATATGACAGAAATAAAAAAAGCAACAATCAGTATTCAGCGTCGGGGGTTACCGCAGGGGGCGAAAGTGGAATTTGTACATGAAGAAGGATGGGGAAGAGCGTTGGAGGTAGTAATTTGCCCAAACAACAGAGGTACATGTTCTTTATTAGGTCACGAAACGATTAGTTGGCAAGGGCGTTGTAGTGGAATATGGCTTAAAGAAGTTAAAGGCGGTACAGTTTGGGGTAGTACGGGATTGTGTAATCGTCGTCGATAATACGAAAACTTTCTTTGGGGTAAAATAGGGGCATGGAATTGAGGATACCGGAGAAGGTAAAGAAGATTGCGGAAAAATTTGAGAAGGCGGGGGCGGAGCTATACGTAGTGGGAGGAGCGGTGAGGGATATGCTGTTGGGGCGGGAAATTTATGACTGGGACTTTACGACCAATTTGACGCCGGAAGAAATGAAAAAGCTGTTTCCCAAAAACAGTTTTTGCAATAACCAATTTGGGACTTTTTCGATAGTAGGTAAAGACGGGGAAATTTTTGAAGTAACGACTTATCGAACGGAACAGGGCTATACCGATAAAAGGCATCCGGACAAAGTCAGCTGGGGAAAAACGATTGAAGAGGATCTGCAAAGAAGGGATCTGACAATCAATGCAATGGCAATCCCTCTGGCAAATCACAAATTACAAATCACAAATTACAAACAAATTTCAAATTATCAGTTGGTAGATATTTATGGAGGGAGGGAAGATTTAAAAAATAAAATTGTGAGAACGGTGGGGAATCCGGATGAGAGATTTGGGGAAGACGCGTTGAGAATGATGCGGGCGATAAGAATAGCGGCTACCTTGGGTTTTGGAATCGACGAAAAAACGATGGC
>Ga0172375_10004925_pt1 | contig 19493 bp, 20 predicted proteins | sample LakKiv1m_FD_114537 | JGI IMG/M metagenome (GOLD analysis project Ga0172375, IMG submission 114537) | Freshwater microbial communities from Kabuno Bay, South-Kivu, Congo - kab_092012_11.1m | ecosystem: Environmental > Aquatic > Freshwater > Lake | place: Democratic Republic of the Congo...
TGAAAAAGAATGTTTGATATTGGAATTGTTGGAATAACCGCCATGTTTTTATATGCTAAAATCTTAGATAAAGCATGGAACTAAACAGAGTAATTGAAAAGAGGCATTCTACCCGTTCTTTCGGCAAAAAGCAGGCATCATTCAAGGATGTAATGCTTGCAATTGATTACGCACTGCAGGGCCCATTCGCCGGAAACATGAACAACATAAAATTCATAATCATTGAAAACCCTGAAACAATATCAAGAATAGCAAAATGCGCTGACCAGGACTGGATTGCAGATGCATCAATAGCTGTTGCTGTCTGTTCAAATGACAAGTTCTTAGAAAAGCAATACCAGGAGAGAGGAATTGTTTATTCGCGACAGCAGGCAGGGGCGGCAATAATGACTTTCCTTCTAAAATTGACAGATTTGGAATTAGATTCATGCTGGGTGGGAGCATTCAACGACGAACCTCTAAGAAATACACTTGATATTCCTTCAGACATAAATGTCGAAGCAATTATTCCGATAGGGCATGAAAATCCAATAAAGAAAAGGGAAAAACCGGAAAAGCACGCGCTTGAAAAAGCAATTTACTGGGAAAAGTGGAACAAGTCAAAGCGTCCCGCCTTCTTCGAAGACCCGGATATAACTCATAGACAGGCTTACTAAAGTATATATTCAAAGACATTCATCCTTTTAAACAATTAATATCAAATAATTAAATGACTAAAAGATCTAAACCTTTAGACTGGGAAAAAACTGCTAAAGCAAGAGGGGTAGCACTAGGAGGTTTAATTGATAGACTTATAAAAGAAGGAAAACCAATAAAATTTAATGGAGAGTTATTTATATCGGATGAGAATCTTGCTTTGCCAGTATTCATACGCGGGAATATGGTTATCGATAGAGAAAAAATTACAAATGACTTATTCAGATATTCCATAAAAACAGCAGAAACGGAAATTAATTTCCATGCAAATCCAAGAGAATGGAATTTAGCAGTACTTAATGAGTGGCCCCATGAAGAGGACTACAACCCATCTTTAATTAATCGGAGTTTAGACGCCCCTTACAAAAAAATGGACGTTAGACTCTATTCTAAAAAATAAAAAAAGAAAAAGAAGAAAAAAATAAAAATAAGGACCTCTTCAAGCCCCAAATCTTAAGTTTTCCGTTAACGGAAAACTTCTATGCCAAGCTCAGACATTTCTGATGTAGGATTAACTGAAGCATGCTGGACTTTTCTTCCAGTTATGTAAGGAGATTTAACTCCCGTCATGATAGTAATAACTCTGACTTTGTTTGCAAAGTCTTTGTTAATTCTTGCTCCAATGATAACTTGAGCTTCCTGACTGATGTTCTCAGTTACAAGCTCTCCAACTCCAGAGAATTCTTCTAATTTGAAGTCTGGTCCGCAAGTTATGTGGATCAAAGCTCCAGTTGCCCCTCTGTAGTCTACATCTAAAAGTGGATGTGTCAAGGCCTGCTTTACAGCTTCCTCAACTCTTGCAGTTGTGTCAGATTCTCCGACACCAATAACTGCAACCTCTCCATTCTTCATAATAGCTGATACGTCTGCATAGTCTAGGTTAATCAATGAAGGCAATGTGATTGTCTCAACAATACCTTTAATCATTGTGGATACAAGCTCATTTGCTACTGCAAATGCCTGCTCCATTGGAAGATTACCTGCTATGTCTACAAGTCTGTTGTTGTCAATTATGATTGCAGTGTCTACCACTTCTGATAGCTCTTGCAACCCAAATTCTGCTTTGTCATGTCTTGCCCGCTCGCATTCGAAAGGCATCGTGACTACAGCAATAACTACTGCTCCAGACTCTTTGGCTAATTGCCCGACAACAGGCGCGCTTCCTGTCCCTGTTCCTCCGCCCATTCCAGCCAAAATGAATACCATGTCTGCACCGCTAACAGCTTTCTTTAATTCACTCAAGGCCTCTTTTGCAGCTTCTCTTCCTTTCTGTGGAAAACCACCGCAGCCAAGCCCCCTCGTAAGCTCCTTACCGATAAGGATCTTCTCATCAGCTTTGGTAATACTCAAGTGCAGCGCGTCGGTGTTACATCCATAGATAGTTGCTCCATTGATACCTTTGTTGAATAGCCAAGTCACCATGTTACTTCCTGCCCCACCGCACCCCATAACCTTAATGTTAGCTTTTCCAGCTCTTAATTCATCAAAATTAATAGAATGTGTAGAAGCATTCTGTATGGCTTCTTTTGCAAAATCTAGTACCATTTACTCTTTTTAACCTCCTTTCATTTATTATTTAATTTCGGCATCCCAAAAGGGAAATTGCCTATTTTTTACTATCATTTCCTCTTTAAATATTTATTTGTGCTAAGCCAGATGCTTCCAAAAACCAAAAAACACGCAAAAATACGGCGATATAGATACTGAAACCTATATTTTGCATAATATCTATTAAAATATATACTTTACAAAGTATATTTTAGATTGAAATTTGGTTTTTTAAGCTATTTCTTCAGATAATCGGGCACTTTAAACTTACCATATTCTTTCGATAAACCTTTTCCATGAACAATTCTGTAAAAACACTCTGCTTCTAATTTAGCATCTTCCAATCCATTATGAGGTTTTCCCTCTTTTAACACTTTTCCAGTGCCCATCTCTATCCTAACTCTCTCATCTTCTATACCACAAAATTCCAATATATTAGGTAATCCAAAATCAGACTCTATGCTTCCGTTTTTCTCTTTTAACTTAAATTTTCCTTTTATTTGGTGAAACTTTAACTGTGCCAACGCATGAAGATCATAACCTCTATGCGGGATAGGAAATTCTAATCTATAAGTATAAGCCTTTATGCGAAGAAAAGAGTAATCATATTGAAGAACGTGACATATCATTTGCTTATCTTTTATCTTTGAAACCCATTCAAAAAAATGCTTCAAAAGCTGTTTCTGAGATTGCTTTTTCTTATCTCTTAAATATTCCTCCGTTTTTCCTATAACTTTTAATGCTTCATCATCAATTTCATCGGTGTAGTCTATCCTAGCTTCTTCCAAGAAAGTATTGCTTGGATTTTCAAGCTCAAGGGCCCCTATCTGCCATATTCCCCTTTTATGAGGTAATAACTGCCCTGTTGTTTCTATATCAACTACAATCATAAATACATCTCCCAAATTTTATCATCTTGATCATTATCCCATATCTTTTTCATAGATTTTTCAGCAATAATTGCTCACCCTATTTTATCATCAACTGATGTATTAGTGCTGATTTCATTAAAGCCCATTTTAAATCTTCTCCAACAATTCAGCATTTATATCTTCCTGTTTGCATATTTCAACAAATCTCTTTGCATCCTCAATTGTCCCAGCTACTCCTGCCCCATAATGCATTGGTATTGCAATGTCTGGATTTATTAATATAGCTGCTTCTGCCGCTTCATCCGGATTCATTGTAAATGTTCCTGAAACAGGAAGCATAGCAATAAATTTGTTTCCTTCTTTTCCATATCCTGTAAGTTTTTCCATCTCAGGAATCTTATCGCAATCACCAGCATGATAAATAATTACTCCCTGCAGCTTTATCAGATATCCAAGAAAATGATCTTTTTTAGTATGAAACTCTTTCCCAATATTATACGAAGGCAACGCTTCTATTCTCATCCCATTTAGCTCAATCTCATCTCCCTCTTCAACTACATTCATTTCAATATTTTCTATTCTTGTTATCTTGCTCTGCGCATCAGCAGGCATAATAACTTTAGTCCCATGCTTAACAATTCTCTGTATATCTTTTATAGAACAATGATCATAATGACTATGTGTGATCAATATAATATCTGCTTTGTGTGAAGCCGCATTCTCACTTAGATTATACGGATCAATAAAAAGAACTTTAGCGTTTCCATTATGCCCATAATTAATAATAAATCCAGAATGCCCTGTCCAGTCAATCCTTACTCCGCTTATTTCCATTTTTATTAAAAGCCTCTAAGGCTTTTAAGCTTAATTATTGTTATCACATCACTATCTTCAAACCATACTCTCTAATTAATTTTTCTATTTTCTCTGCATGCTTCCTATAAGATGTATTTTTACTTTTTCTCAATTCAACAACCCTCCTATTCCATAGTTCAAGAAGCGGCTCATTACAATAAACAACTTGCTGTGAATTATTAACGATTCTAACCAAAGCCGAAGATTCCACATTCAAATGAGGCACAGCATCTTCTGGCTTTTTCTTATCAATTACTCTAACAATCTTGAAACCCACTTCGCCGCCATCAGCGTATATTCTTACTCCTTGATTGGGGTAATCAATGTAATCCAACTTCTCCCATGTGCCCTTATCTGCCAGCGGAACATTTAGTACAGCACCATGCTCTCCATCTCGTATAGAATTAACCAATATCATGGTACTTCTATTGAGATTGAACCACTTTTTTAACCCAGAATAAGTATTAGCAGTTTTATATGGTTGATAATTTTTTCCTTGCATACCCAAATATCAAATAAAAGAGTATTTAAACAAATGTGTAAAGAAAAAGATGCTTTAGGATATAAAGATTATCTTAAATTTTCTCAATCTCTGCAGCAACGCTTAACATCTTTGATTCCTGCCCTTTAGCGCACATTATCTGCAATCCAACAGGAATTTCTTCTTTTCCTTCCTTAATAAAACCAGCAGGAACACTTATAGCACATAACTCTGCAAGATTAGCAGGTATAGTGCAGGCATCAAAAGCATAAACTTCTTCCGTTTTCATCTTCAATCCCTCTCCAACCTTCCAGGGCAGCGAAGGAACACTAGGAAGTATAACGCAATCTATATCTTTAAACAACGACTCAAATTCATCTTTAATCAGCTCTTTGACTTCCAATGCTTTCCTGTAATACGCTCCTTTAAACTCTGCTTTGGTTATCTCCCGCCCTCCGAGAATTCTCCTCAAAACCTCCATGCCCGCTTTTTCTTCTATCTTATATCCGTATTTTCTTCCGTCAAATCTCCTTGTCGCAGAAAAAAACTCAACATAAACAATCGGATAATATGTCTCAACAGCCAAATCTATATTTTTTATCTCAACATCCCCCAAAGTCCAGCCATATTTTTTAACAGCAGACTTGATTTGATTATCTATTAACGATTGTATTCGTTTGTCAACTCCTTTTATCTTCAAAACGCCAATTCGAACCTTGCGGACATTAGATAATTTAATTTCATTTGATGAAAATGTCCTTGTGTCTTTTTCATCTTTTCCTTTTATTACATCCAATAGCAAAATAGCATCAGAAACATCTTTTGCAAGAACTCCAATCTGATCTAAGCTCATAGATAAATCAATCAACCCATAACGAGAAACACATCCATAGCTTGGCTTAACCCCTACAACACCGCAATTTGAGGCAGGATTCCTAATTGAACCGCCAGTATCACTCCCCAAGGCGATATCACAAAGCCCGGCTGCAACAGCAGCAGCACTTCCTGAGCTGCTTCCCCCGGGAATTCTTTTCTTTGCAGAAGGATTTACACAGCACCCAAAAGCAGAATTCTCCCCGCTCCCTCCAGCAGCAAACTCATCGCAATTAACCATTCCGATTATTACGGCATCCTCTGCTTTGATTTTAGAAATAACAGTCGCATCATAAGTTGAAATATAATTTTCTAATACTTTAGAGGAGCAATTCGCAATCAATCCCTTAACATTAATATTTGACTTTACAGCTATAACCTTGCCATATAATCTTCCTTTCTTCCCTGTTTTACCAACTTTCTCATCTATTTTCTTGGCTTCCTCAATAGCATTTTTATTAATGTGCAAAAATATATTCAGTTTTCTATTTTCCTTATTTATCTTATCCAAAAACTCTTTCGTTCTCTTTTCTGCTATTCCCATAAATCATTAATAGAACATGTATTATTAAAGATTACTTTTTAGCTATTTTCCAAAGAATATCAAAATAATTCATATTACTTTTGGCCACTTCCTTGCTTTTAACAGCAAAAGCAAAGGGCATCTCAGCCCATACAACAGTTACAACATTATCTCCATAAACCATCACCATAGAAGGAAATTCGTATGTTTCGGGCAAAAACTTCATTTCCAATAATTTCAACCCTTCTTTTTTCTTAATAGCCCTAACTCTTTCGCTATAAATTATCTTAACTTTTATCTTTAATTTAGCCCTTTCATCATTCCAATGCTTTTGATAAAATGGAAACATTTCCCTAAACTTGCTCTCTGCACCATAAACAAAAAGCGACTTTTTTTCTCTTAAAATGTCCTCAAAAATAGACTTTATACCTTCTTTTCCTTTGAATATCTCGGCATCTTCATCTTTTTTCCTGCTAAGATATCTTGATTTTATCTCATTAATCACTTTTTTTAGCTTTGATTGCCTTTCTGCAAGTATTTCTTCTAATCTAACGGCACTAATAGCTTCAAACATTTTCTTATTATTCAAGGAAATATAAGAAACCAAACCCTTTGATATCAGTCTTTCAAGCGCATCATAAACATTTGTCCTGTTTACGCCAGATTTCTTTGTGATTTGCCCAGCCTGGCTCTTCCCTATCTCAAGCAAGGCTAAATATACTTTAGCCTCAGTATTAGATAAACCAAATTCCTGAAGTTCTTCTGCTACCATTTATTGATAAGATTTATATACCTCCATCTCCATGTTTAATTAATAACTGTCCGGGGCGGGTTTCCGCCTTTGGACTTTTTAATTTCTTTCTTTAAATTAATAGAATAATTGGCAGATTTCCTAAGCAAATATGATGAATTTTTTGGAAAATAAGCGTTAATAACCTTCTTGTTCAATCTTCTAACAGTTTTTAAAATTGGAACAAAATCTTCGTCTCCTGAAACAATAATTGCAATATCATAAAGATCCTCATATGCTCCAACAAGCATGTCATTTGCGAGTCTTACATCATCCCTTTTTATAATATAACTTTTTCCTTCAGGATTTTGAATCTTTCTAAGATTACATATAATAACTTTTAAACAATTAATCTTCGAAATTTTGCTGATAAATCTTTCATGTTTAAGATACCTTTCTTTGTCAAATTCTGGATCAAGCCTTGCAGTATAGTAGAATATATTTTTTATACTTCCAAATTTAGCTAGTATCTTAATTATCTCCTCAATCTTCACTTTAAGATGAAATCTTTTAAGACTATTGTAAAGGTTGCTCCCATCTATAAAAATAGCCACTCTTTCCATAAGCCTTTGATGTAAAGCAAGTATAAAAATGTTGTTATTCTAATTACAACATAATCTTATATACCAAAAAATTACGTCTTTTCTTATAGCCAAAGGCTACAAAAGGATAAACACAAAATGAAAATAAAAAATAAACTAAATAAATTAGATAAAATCGCTGAAGAAACAGAACAATTATTAAAGTTAGCCCTAAAACAAGACCTCTTATCAGTATTCAGGGGTTTGACACGTGGTTACCATCTAGAAGTTAATGGAGCAACAGGTTCATACACTAGTAAAAGGTATGATCCGTGGTATCCATTTATAGTAACTGCTTCTTGGAAAGTTGGATACACAAAAAGATGCAAGATAAGATACTTCCCTGATGAAGAAATAATAGAAGTAGACTTAACCACAAGGAAAATGGGCGGTTGCTATGAATGGGAAAACACTGAATCTCTAGAAAAGAGGCAATGGTTTGACTTGAAAGAGATGGATGATGCATTATTTTATGCCACAAATAAAACAGGGGTCTCACCAACTGACATATACAGAACTTTATATGAAAAAAGTGGAATGAATTCACTAAAGGCACAAGCCGCGTCTATCCACAAATTAACAGATTTATTTCTTAAAAAGAAAGGCAAAAAAAGTTTTAAATCTAAGAATTAAGGCAGTTCTCCAGTCCCCAAGGAAGGCGTTGTCATTGCTCCTTCATTTGCCTGGTAATAATCTTTTCCTGAAAATCCGAATATCTTGGCTGCAATATTCGCAGGGAATCTCTTCACAGCAGTGTTGAATGTCTGTATTGCCTTTATGTAATCTCCCCTTGTAACAGCAATTCTATTCTGTGTTCCTGCAAGTTCATCAGTTAATGCAACATACTGCTTGTTTGCCTGCAATGTTGGATAGCTTTCTGCCACTGCAGAAACAAGAGCAGTTATCTGCCCATTCATCTGGATTCCAGCTTTGTCCTTATCATACTCTGTCTGCGCATTTTGCCATGCTGTTCTCGCAGCAGTTACATCTTTGACAAACTGCGTTTCCACTTTAACAGAACTTGATACAACAGAAACTAGATTAGGTATTAAATCTGCCTGCCTCTGATACTGATTTTCAACCTCGCTCCACTTTCCATTTACATTCTGATCAAGAACAACAAATCCATTATAAGAACTCATAAGCCAAAGCCCAATTATCAAAACGACTGCAACAATCACAATACCCCATATCATTCCCCTTGACATCTTTGCCATGTTATCTATAAAATAAGTTTGTTTAAAAACTTATCTGCCAGCACCCCCTCCGCCTCCTCCTCCGCCTCCAAATCCACCTCCTCCACCGAAGCCGCCTCCAAAACCTCCGCCACTGCCTGAACCTCCCCCAATTGGGATTATCCAGGGCCAGAATCCGGTTCTAAATTTCTTTTGCTTTCCTTTTTTCTTTGCAACCTTCGATAAAATAAAACTAATAAGCCATCTCAAAAACAAAACTATTATTATAATCTGGATTATATCAAAATCCCAGGAAGAACTCTTTGCTCCTGCCTGCCCCGATTTTATCTCATCAGCATTTGCAAACATTTCTTCTACAACAACCTTGCTAAATTGCATTATTCCCAAACTTACATTTCCTGAATCTCTTAATGGAACATAATTTTCATCCAATAGTCTCCCAATCTTAGAATCCGGAAGTATCCCCTCCATCCCATATCCCGTAGCAGTGAATATCTTGTTTTCAGCCTTGCAATAGAGAGTCAAAAGCCCGCTATTCTTATCTTTTTTTCCAACCCCCCAATAATCCAATAATCCGACTGCATACTGACTCGGCCCGCCTCTGCTCGTGCATTCGTTATCCGTCACGATAACATATTCTGCCGTTGTATTCTGCTCAACAGCCATAAGCAATCCCCTAAGCTCAGCAGCCTGCTCTGCCGTAAAAATCCCCGCAAAATCATTGACATATTTGTCCTTTACAGCAGGATAGTCAACAGCAAAAACACCCTGTGCAAATAATATGAACATTAAAATAAAAACAATGGACAATATCCTCTTCATAATTAATAATCACAACAAGAGTTATTAAAGTTTATCATAACCTTTATTTTCCTCACTACCAATCACCATTCTATTTTCTTAATCGGCTTCTTGATAAACATAATTTCCTGCAATTCGTACATCTCCAATGTTGCTTCAGCCTGGTCGCTGAAATATCTTAACTGCGAATCCTTTTCATCTTTGTCATAAAGCTCTATAGCCATCTCTTTTGTGTTTCCATGATCTATAAGAACATAATGCTGATCAACAATGTATTCTTTCCCGTCTATTCTTATCCTGTCTCCTTTTTTTATTTTAATTATTGGCTTGCTTGCCTTTATTATAACATGCCCTTGCTCAATTCCTTTTCCCTTGTTCTCTTCCCTTGATATTTCTCCAATCTCTTCTTCCGCTTCCTCCAATTCCTCTTCAAGCTCATCATCACCGCCCTTTTTTTCCTTTTTATCTTTCTTCTTTTTCTTTTCCTTTCTCGGCTTTGATTGAGCATATTCTACATCATCGTCATCCGCAAAAGCATCATCAAGAGACGCTCCCCCAGCATGCTCATCTTCCTCGCCCCCATTTTTTTTGCCCTTTTTTCCTTTTACCTTATTTTTTTCATTCATAATTTTTCTCGCCATAATTATTTCTAACAAAATAGGTTTTTAAGTGTTATGATAACCAAAAAACAATTATCCAATATAACGACTAATCGATTTATAGGTATTAGATAATAATTTCCAAGTTGCCGACAAGCAGCCATTATCTTATACCACAACTAATCGGTTTTAAGAACATTAGCTAATCATCTACTATCATTAAATATTCACCATTTCTTTTTTTCCACGACAATGCAATCCACATTATTGTTTGGAGCATTTTCAAACATTCTTTTCCTAAACTCTTCATCTCCTTTCTTTCCAAACCTCTCCTGTCTAAATCCCCCAACCTCTTTTCCTTTTTGCTTTTCCTTGAACTTGACACTTTCCAAGGTTTTCCCAAATTTATCCAGAATTTGCTTTGCTTCTTTCCTTATTTTTTCAACTTCCTTTTCTTCCATGCTTGTATTTGCTGGTTTTAGTTTATAAATCTAACCTTAACTTTACCATCCAAATAATCAACTATTGCATATTTTCCATTATATACTGCCCCGGGATTAACAACTAATGTCTTTCCAATTTTTTGCATCCCAAAGGACTCATGAACATGCCCGCCAATTGCTAAAACTGGCTGAAACTCTTTAACTATTCTTCTGACTAATTTAGAGCCATAATGCTGCCTCCTGACTAAATGATGCGCTTTCTTGCTTCTTATAATGTCCAATCTGGTTTTGTAAGGAACATTATGCGAAACAAATATAACTTTTCTGTTTCTATTCTCTTTGCCAAATTTTTTAAATAATTTTTCCAAGATAAGCTTGTGCTTTCTGTACGCTTTGCTCTTCACTCTTCCCGGAAAACTATGCCCTCTCGCACCAATAAAAATCAAATCTCCAAACTTAGAATATAGATAATCAATCCTTTTAATATTCTTAAATTTCTTCAGCTTTGTATTAAACTGCGCTTCTCGCTTATATTCCCAAGCCCAATATTTCTTCCCCGTTGGTTTCTTTTCATCCTTTATATCATCTGCATAAGGATGGTCTATATTTCCAAGAACAGTCAAAACCGGAATTCCAAAATTATTTAGTTTTTTCGCTGTTTTCTCGCCAAGATTAATATCTTTCAAAATCAATTTTTTATATTTCTGTTTTCCGATAATTTCCCATAATTGAACCTCCTTTGCATAACAGTGTTTAAACCATAATTTCCTGTAATGAAAAGGCAGATAATCTCCCAAAGAAATAATTAAATCGGGCTTATTCTTTTTTATTGCCTTGCTAATTTTATCAGGAAATTTCCCATGAAAATCCCCTATAACCAATATCCTCATAAAAGCAAATAACCAATAGCATATAAAAAACCTTCCAATCATCAAAAACCCCAAAACCAACAAAACATAAAATAATAAAGCTCCACCGGAGAAGCAAGTTCATTCTGAAAAGCTAACCGATGGAGCAAAATCCCCTTTTTTCCCGAGGAAGCTTAATCTCCTCGCTGAAAAAAATATGAATTGTGATTTAATTAGCTCTCTTTTTTACATATCTTTCCCTATTTCTAGGGCAGAATACTTAAGTATACTCTATTTATAAATATTGCGATACTAAGGTATACTTAAATATAACTAAAGAATACTAAAACTATCTAAATTATTTATCTTATTTAATTTCAATTCTGTCCGGGTTCATTAAATACCAATAAACTCTAAACAAAATAGGGCTTCTGAAATTATTTCCTTCGACTAGCTTGATTTTATCATCAGAAGTTAAACTACCAATTTCTCTTTCTGCTTTTTGCGCTAAAACAGTGCGCTCAGCCATAAGCCATGGAAGCTGTGCAAGATTGTAATCCCTGACAGAATTCGGCAAATGCCTATAATGCAGATCTATCTGCCTTCTTAAAAGGGGAGGCATGGCTAAAGCAGTAGCCATGGCTCTTTTTTGTATATCGCCGGCAACTCTTGAAAGAATATAGAAAACAGGATTGCTGGATAAATAAGGTTCTGGATCATTTACAAATGGAATTTCTTCCATTTTTGGAATATAATTTTCATGATATACCTTTTCTTCCAAACGACTAAGCCTATTAAGAACAAACTTATCGCTAGAACGAGTGTTCTGCCTTTTAATTATTACTGCCACCATTTTTGCAGTTAGGCGTCGTAGCGAAATGCAGCGTCAGCTCGAATAACTAATAATAACTTATATTTAAACATTTCCAATATATAGTATACTGAAATATACTTTAGAATACTAAAGTAAACAAAACCAAAGAACGAAGATATCAAAAAACAAATTAATCATTATCTCGTAATACACTTAATCATTCCGACAACCGCTAATAATATTTATTATTTTTTAATATTAAAGATTTTTTGTATTTTAAGGTGTCAATCTATCTCTGTCTCTTGGAAACATAGTTGCTTCCTTTATATTATCCAGCTTACAAACAATTTGCGTCAATCTCTCAAGTCCTATTGCCCATCCTGCATGTGGCGGAGCACCATACCTAAAGGAATCAATGTAACTCTTAAAACTTTTTGGATTTAATCCTTTAGATTTTAATCTTTCTATTAACAATTCGGGAATATGTATTCTCTGCCCACCTGAAGATATCTCAACACCCCCATAAAGAGCATCAAACCCCTCACTCACTTTTGCATCTTTCTTCCCATCTTTTGGCATAATATAAAATGGTTTTATAGATGCGGGCCAAGAATGAGTAAAAACTACATCTCCTGGATATAATTCGCATAATTTCTTTTCCTGTTCAGGCGTAAAGTCCTCTCCGATTTTTCCGCCAGCTTTCTTTATTGCTTCCTCATAACTCAAATAAACCCCCTTAGGAACCTTCAAATCGGTTACTCCCAGTAATTCAAGCTCTGCTTTACATTTTTCAAGCACATTCTTAACAGCAAACTTAACATATCCTTCAAGTTCTTTCATTATCCCCATCTGATCATAGAAAGCAGCTTCAATGTCCAGCATTCTTATTTCATTTATATGCCTTGGAGTATTATGTTTCTCCGCTCTCCAGCTCGGTCCAAGCATAAATGTCTTTTCCATTGAACAAGCAAGCATCTGCTTGTATAACTGCGGACTTTGCGCGAGATATGCTTTCTGCTCAAAATACTGCACTGAAAATAATTCTGTTCCCCCCTCAGATGCAGAGCTTATAATGCTTGGAGACTGCAACTCTATAAATCCCTTATTGTAAAAATACTCTCTGAATGAATGCGCCAATTCATTCTGTATCTTGAATATAGCCTGCGTCTTTCTTCTGTGAAAATCTAAAAACCTGTAGTCTAACCTTTTTGGCAATTCTGTTTTCGAAAAATCAGAAATATCAATTGGTATTGGCTGCTCTGCCTCCGCTATTACTTCCATTTTATCAGGAACAATTTCCAATCCTCCGGGAGCTTGCTTGCTCTTTTTCGTTTTTCCCTCTATGCAAACAACATTCTCTCTTGACTGAGCCATCGATTTAAACAACTTCTCCCCAATATCCTTTTTAACACCAACAATCTGCATAACTCCCGTTACATCTCTAAGCAAAAGAAATCTTATCTTTCCAAGCTCTCTCGTGTCATGCACCCATCCTTTCACAAGCACTTTCTCTTCTTTTCCTTCTTTTAACAGCTCTCCAATATAACTTCTTTCCATTTTTATCATAGAAAACAAGCGTTTTTAATTCTTTTTATGGATTCAATCTTTCAGTATCTCTTGGCAAAAACGTAACTTCCCTTACATTTTTTATTCCTAACATAAGCATTAAAACTCTAGTTGGGCTTAGTCCGTACCCCCCGTGTGGAGGACAACCATACTTGAAAAATTCCAAATATTCCTTAATACTCTCAATTGGGACCTTTTTCTCTTTTGCCTGCTTCTTAAGAACGTCATATCTATGTTCTCTCTGTGCTCCAGTAGTTATCTCCATTCCTTTCCAGAGCAAGTCATAACTTTTAGATAATCCATTTTCACGCATATGATAAAAGGGTCTAACTTCAATAGGCCAGTCATGAACAAAAACAAATTCGCTCGACCCAGTTTTCTTAAAGTGTTCACACAATAGTTTTTCACCCTCAGGATCAAGATCACCGACACAGGAATGATTATATTTCTTTTTTAACAAGGAGATTGCATCAGCCATAGCCATCTTTGGGAATGGTTGTTTAGGAACAATAACATCAACGCCAAAGGTCTCTTTTATCTGCTTCCCATATTTTTCCTTAATCCTTTTCAGAATATGAATCATCCATTCCTCTTCAATCTTCATTATATCATGATGGGACTTAATATAAGAAACCTCTATATCGACAGAAGTAAACTCTGTATCATGCCTTATTGTATGGGACTTGTTTGCTCTAAAAACGGGACCAATCTCAAAAACTCTCTCAAACCCCGCAGCCATAGCCATCTGTTTATAAAATTGTGGAGACTGAGCAAGAGATGCCTTCTTGCCAAAATAATCCAAACTGAACAACTCTGCCCCCGACTCAGTAGCGCCTGAAACAAATTTTGGAGTATGAATCTGTATAAACCCGTTAGCAAGCCAATATTCCCTCATCGCTGCTTCCATATCTGTCCAAATTTTAAAAATAAGTAGATTCTTTGGCCTCCTTAAATCAATCCACCTATAATCCAATCTCGTCGGTAACGCGGACTCTTCTCCCTTCTCAACAACCTGGATAGGTAATTGATTGTCCGCCTCGGATAAAATCTCATAATCCTTTACAAGTATTTCCATTCCTCCAGGTGCATGTTTTTGTTCCTTTACTATTCCCTTAACAGCAAGCACGGATTCCCGAGATATTTTGGCGATTTTACCAAAAATCTTTTTATTATCTTCTGTAACAACAAGCTGAATTATGCCTGAATTATCTCTTAATAAAACAAACTTAACTTTTTTCTGATCTCTGATCTCGTGAACAAATCCCTCTACCAAAACTTCCTTAGAAACATTCTCTTTCAACTCATTGATTTTCGTTCGCTCCATGTTATTAAAGAAAAAAGTTAACAATGAAGGGATTTCTAATTATCCCTATCATCATTCAAGTTATTATCAGCAGCAAATACCAACATACACAAGTCTAATAAATATAATATTTAAACCTTTTCATTTTGAATCCGAAAAACCATATTTTTAAACTCTTTTATTCTCCCCAACATAGTTATACAAGAACCAAAAGCAAATACGATGATTATCCATTAATACGATAATACTATCTAAACCATAATCATAATAAACTTACTATTAACAAAACTATTAAAAAAGAATAAATACCTATGGCAATTATAACAAAAATGGCATTTTCATTTGAAATAAAAGCGAAAGACAAAAACTCACAAGCAAGAACAGGAATTATAAAAATAAAAAACCATATCTTGGAAACACCTTACCTGATTCCTGTTGCAACAAGGGCATTTATAATATCTCTAACACCAAAAGATATCAAGAAACTAAAAGCCAAAGCCCTGTTAGCAAACACCTATCACCTGCATCTTAAACCCGGAGACAAAATCATAAAGAAAAAAGGAGGCCTGCACAAACTAATGCAATTTCCCGGAATCATATTCACAGATTCAGGAGGATTCCAGGTTTTTTCTTTGGGAGAGGCAAAAGAAAAAGGACTGAGCAAATTGTCAGCAAACCCTGAATTAGCAAACTACAGAAAAAAACAAAACAAGGACAAATCATTGGTTAAAATAACAAATGAAGGAGTTCACTTCAAATCAGTTTATGACAACAGCAATCATTTTTTGAATGCAAAAAAATCTATGCAAATACAATCAAACCTGGGAAGTGATATAATAATGGCTTTTGATGAATGCCCTATTGCAAACAAGCCATTAAGCTATCAAAAACAATCTCTGAAAAGAACAAACAACTGGGCCTTACAGTCATTAAAATACAAAAACAAAAAGCAATCCCTTTATGGAATAATCCAGGGAGGAAAATATAAATCTCTGCGGCAACAATCAGCAAAATTTATCCTCTCCAAACAATTCGAAGGAATCGCAATAGGGGGCAGTTTCGGCGATTCATATGGCGACTCAAAAAAAGCGATGCTGAAAGTGTTGGACTGGCTGAATCCAATCTGGAAAAATGACGAAAGGCCAAGGCACATGCTCGGAATTGGCTGGATAGATGATATCTTTCAGTGTGTCCAAAGAGGAATAGACACCTTTGACTGTGTCCACATGACAAGAATAGCAAGACACGGCAATCTTTTCATCTCCCCAGAATCCGGTGGAAAAAAAAGAAATAAGTTCAGGATAAAAATAAAAAAAGCTGAATTTATTAACGACAAGTCTAAAATTGATAAACCTTGCAGATGCGAATTCTGCAAATCATATAACCGCTCTCAAGCCCATCAATTAATAAAAACAAATAAATTCAAGTTCGGAAGATTAGCAACTATACACAATATAACTTTTATGCTCAATTTAACAAAACAAATTCGAGAAAGCATAAAGCAAGGAAATTTTCAGCAGCTGAAAAGAAAATGGCTCAGGCAATAATGCCTATAAAATTTTACTGCCAAAAAGATAAAACAAAGAATAATTATTATCCTATAAACTATCTATCGATGCAGCTCAAGATGGATATTAGATAATTTTATGTTTTGTTTATTTCACCAATTTCCCAAGAATTTCCATCGCCTTCCTCTTGTCAACATTATTCCCTAATTTAGCAATTATCAAACCCATGTACCCCCCAGCTCTTAATCCGGGTTTTTCTTTTACAATCTTTGCAATCTCCTCCTCCAATTTATCATATCCAATTTTCTCAACTTTCAGCGCCTCCTCAACAGCAATCCCTGAAGCAATCTTTAGCATAATTCCCTTTATGTCCCCATCGTTTATTTTTCCGGAATTCAATTTCTCCAGTATTCTCTCAAATATTCTCTCTGTCAGCTTCTCTTCAACATCCTCTGCATTCATTTTCATTTTTGACGCAATTTCTGCGGGCCATAAAATAAGCATTTTTGCAATCAAGTTGGCATCCTTGCTATAAACACTGAGAAGAGTTTCAAATTCATCAACAGCATTGTTCTCAAGAACAAGATTTATCATCTCCTCATTCAATCCTTTCCTCCTTAATTCATCTCTTATCTCAGTTCTTAATTTTGGCAGTTTCTTCTTTAATTCATTTATTTTCTCCCTTCCTATTTTCAGCAGAGGCAAATCAGTTTCAGGATACATTCTTGCCTGCCCGGGAATCGGTCTCAGAAATCTCGTTGTCCCATCAGGCTCTGCATTTCTAACTTCTCCTCTTGTCTTTCCCATCTCCAGTTCTTTCTGCTGCCTCAAAATCTCCTTGTCAGCGGTTTCTATCATTATCCTTGGCTCCTGAAATCCTTTTATTTCCACTCTGTCATGCCCTTTTATAGAAATATTGACATCCTGCCTTATTGTCCCAATTCCTCTCTTGACTTTGCATGCTCTTAATATCTCCCCAATTTTAAGTGCTGCCTCCTTTATCTGCTCCGGAGTATTCATGTCAGGTGCAGTTCCTATCTCAACCAAAGGAATTCCTAATCTATCAAGTCTGAAAACAGCTTTTTTGTCATCTCTCTCAATTATTCTCGCAGCATCCTCTTCCAATGCAACAGAATCAATTCCAACTTTCCCAAAGCTGGTTTCAATGAAACCAGAATGCCCAACTAACAAAGTTCTCTGAAATCCCGAAGTATTGCTCCCGTCAATAACAGTCTTTCTCATAACTTGAACAATAGGATATATCTCGCAGTTTAACAGCAAAGCAATTTTTATAGCTTCATTTAAAGCATCAGAATTAACATTATGCGGAGGCTCCTCATCCAGTTCAATCAAACAAGTAGAATCATTGTATCCCTGATAATAAAATTCCTTGTCTAATGATGCTTCATGCTCTACGGCAACATCAACTTCTCCCGTCTCCCCTGCTACTCTATGCAGCTTCCTTTTAACACTAAAATCCGGCTCATCCTGCCTCAAATATCCGGGGCAATTGCAAAATAATTTCCCTGCATCAAGCTGCTGGTGTATCTCCAGCCCCGATTTCAATCCAACTTTAACATAATTTATTTTATCTTGTTCAACCATAATCTAAGATAGAATAAGGATTATTAAAACTTGTGCAAACAATCTTGACTTCCTTAAGACATCAAGATTTTTTAAATCTTGAGGCCGTCAAGAACTTTGTTCTTGAGGCTTATTAAGTCTTATATTAAATATTTACTTAATCAAGTTAACCAATTATTATCAATAAAATTCAGTTTAACTATCTATTAAGCATATTATCATTTTGTAAGATTTACAAACATCTATATATGATGCGACTTGCTAATATCCCAACTCAAGATGAACATTAGATAATAGCGCAGTCCTTACTTTTCATAAACCAACCGCTCATTCAGCTCTCCAGCAAAATTCTCCAGCATCTTCTCTTTAACACTAGCTTTCCATCCATAATGCCCAAGCACAAATCCTAACTTAACAAATGCAGTCTCACTTAACATATCTTCCAAAAATATAACTCCCGCATCCATTAATTCCCTTCCATTCGAATAAACAAGCGGGTCAAGCCTTCCATAAATTGTCTGCGCAGCACAGCAGACAATCAATCCGTTTTTAATATGCTTTTTCAAAGCAGGAATCCAGTTATGCTTTGCCTCGCTTGGAGGCAAATGTCCAAGCCCTCCTGCCTCTATAACAACTCCCTTATATTTTAAAGCATAAAAATCCAAAATTGAGGAATCCTGCCCTGGATAAAATTTAATCAAAGCAACTTTATCTGTAAAACTAACATCTATCTCAGCTTTCTCATTATTTCTTGGCTTATAATGCGACAAAAATTCAACTCTGTCAGGAAAAATTTTTGCAATCGGCTCGCAATTAACAGGCTTGAATGCATCTCTTCTCGAACTGTGCAGTTTTCTGACTTTTGTTCCTCTCAATGCATGGCAATATTCATCATCGCTGTTTGCATGCCCAACCAACATTACTTCAGCGCAGTCAGAAATAGCCATTCTCGCAGCGCATTGCAAATTTAAGGACGCATCACTGCTCGCCCTGTCAATGCTTCTCTGCGAATAAGTTAATACAACTGGTTTGTTTAAATTTCTTAAAAAGAACGAAAGGGCTGAAGAGGTATAATGCAGAAAATCAGTTCCATGCGTAACAATCACTCCCTTAATTTCTGGATCATCAAGCATCGGCTTTATTGCCTCTGCTATTTTAATCCAATGCTCTGAAGTCATAGATTCTGAAGCAGTCATAAAAGGCACTTCTATTTTTTTCACATTTACTATATCAAACATTTCAGGATAAAACTTTGAAAATTCATTTATATCAGTAAGCCAATGCACTCCCCCCGTTCTTGCATCTAATTTTGCAGCAATTGTCCCCCCTGTAATTACAAGTCCTATTGATGGCTTGCCTTCATTTTTTCCCGCTCTAAAATCTCCCCCTTCTTTTTCCTCTTCTTTGTATTTTCTAATCACTCTTCCAGCGAGTATATTCTCTTTTGGAATTCCAATATTATAGCCTGAATTCAATTTCAGCAAAATAATCATACTATCCGAGCTCTCAAGCACTCTCCCCTCTATCTCTTTCAAAGCCAATCTTAATTTAACATAATCTCCCGGATTGAAATTAAATTCCATAAATCTTAATGCTTTAAAGACATTAAAAA
>Ga0172375_10004926_pt1 | contig 19491 bp, 16 predicted proteins | sample LakKiv1m_FD_114537 | JGI IMG/M metagenome (GOLD analysis project Ga0172375, IMG submission 114537) | Freshwater microbial communities from Kabuno Bay, South-Kivu, Congo - kab_092012_11.1m | ecosystem: Environmental > Aquatic > Freshwater > Lake | place: Democratic Republic of the Congo...
ACACCTTCACAGAAGTACACCTGCTGCGCATAAGCTTGGTTAATTGAACCAAACACATTGAGGCAAAAAAATACAAAGAGAACAAGCTGAAATTTTTTCATATATAGCCTTTGGATTAGTGTAAAGAAAAACTATAAACAAAAAATATCTATTCCAACAGGAAGACTAAAATTTATGATTGACGCACTTAACTATTTATTGTAAATAATTCTTCCATCGAACATAGTCATTTCAACTTTTGCGTCTTTTATTTTTACAGGATCAATTGTTAAAATATCATCGCTCAATACAATCAGATCAGCAAGCTTCCCGGTTTCAATACTGCCTTTAATGTTTTCTTCAAATGATGCGTAGGCAGAATTTATTGTGTAACACTTAATAGCATCTTCAACAGAAATTTTTTGTTCGGGTATCCAGCCATTTGGATTTTTATCATCCAGAGTTCTACGAGTTACTGCGGCATAAATTCCAAGCAGTGGATTTAAAGGGGCAACATACCAATCTGTACCAAAACACATTTTAACACCGGCATCTAAAAAGGATTTAAAGGGATAGGTATATTTTATTCTTTCAGGTCCAATTCTTTTTTCAGCCCAAACACCATCATCAATGCAATGATATGGTTGGACAGATGCAATTACTCCAAGTTCCGCAAATCTTGGAATATCTTCAAATCTAACATGCTGTGCATGTTCCAACCTAAACCTTCTATCCCATTTCGGATTTTCTTTAGCGATCTTCTCATAAAGATCAAGCATATAAGAATTAGCTTTATCACCAATAGCATGAACAGAAAGCTGCAGATGATTTTTATCCGCATCCATACACCACTTTTCCATACTTCCATCTGTAATGATATCCATCGCAAGTCCTGTTGTCATAGTATCCTGATCATACCTGTCAAAAAACCAGGCTGTACTTGATCCAAGAGAACCATCTGCAAAAGCTTTTAGCGAACCCATTCTTATAAGGTCGTCGCCATATCCAACTTTAATATTTTTATCTACGTGATCTCTATAATCTGAAATAGGCCAGCGTGTAAAAATCCTGCAAGTTAATTTATCTTCTGCTTTGGCTCGTTTGAATGCTGTCAATGCATCATTGAAAGTAATATCCTGTACACTTGTAATGCCTAATTTTTTAGCTTCATCTAATGCTGCTAAAAATGCTTCATAATTTTCTTCGGCAGAAGGTTCGGGAATAAGTTTTGTGATAAGATACATTGCGTTATCTTTTAGAACCCCTGTTGGCTCTCCTGTTTTAGGATCTTTAACAATCAAACCTCCATCAGGACTTTCAGTATCTTTTGTTATCCCTGCTAATTTTAAAGTGTAAGAGTTTGCCACAGCCATGTGTCCATCAAGTCTTTCAACAAAGACAGGTGATTCAGGAACAGCTTCATCAAGCATCTCTTTGGTTGGGAGATCTTTTACTTCCCATTTTTCGTGATCCCAATAACCACCAGTTATCCATTTGCCAGGATGTTTTTGAGAATAATCTTTTAATATTTTTTTAAATTCACTAGTAGTATTTGCAGGACGTAAATCAATACCTAACAAATAAAATCCACCGGTAATAAAATGAACATGATTATCAATAAATCCAGGCAGCATAAGTTTACCATTAAGATCAATAACTTCAGTGGAAGCATCAATAAGTTTTTTTGCATCCTCATTTGATCCAACAAAAACAATTTTATTCCCCTCAACCAGAACTGCCTGAGCAAGTGGTTGATCTTCATTTACAGTGTAAATCTTTCCATTTATAAATGCTGTTTTCATAGTCTGTGCTTGTATTGATGTGATAAAAAGAATTGCTAAGATAACTGTGATAAAGTTTTTCATGATTTTCCTTAGAGATTGCTGTATTAAAAATAGTACAGCGATTAATAAAGAAAAAGGATTTAAACCAATAAAGATTTAAATCCTTTAAATAGTAAACAAAAAAAAATTATTTCATCAATTGCATTTTCTTTACTGAAGTAAAATTGCCAGCTTCAATTTTGTAAAGATAAATCCCGCTCGTAAGATTTTGCGCATTAAAATTAACTGAATGGGTACCAGCCGAGAATTTTGAATTTACTACTTCATCAACTTTTTGTCCGATAAGATTATAAACGCTTATCTTAACATTATTTTCTGTTGGAAGAGTAAATCCAATTTTTGTAGATGGATTAAACGGATTAGGATAATTTTGTTTCAGTGAAAATTCAGATGGTGTAAACCCATCAACTTCTACAGTCTGTGAATACTCAAACGAACCATCAAAATCTACCTGCTTTAATCTGTAAAAAGTTTTTTGTGAAGATATATTTGAGATAGAGAAATTGTAACTCTTGCTTTCGGTTGTTGTTCCGTAACCAGGCACGAATCCAATTTTTTCAAACGTCTTATCATCAAAACTCTTTTCAATATCAAAACCAAGATTGTTTAGTTCTGTTGCAGTTGCCCAATTTAAAATTATATTTCCACCAATAACTGATGCACTGAATGATGTAAGTTCAACCGGGATAAAGAATGGGGAATTAAGTTTATAAAATCCACCACCTTGGGCGGCAAATTGTGTCATGGAATCAATCGAAATTACTTGATAGCCAGGAGAAGGGATATTAATTGGCGTCCATGAAAATCCAGCATCAGTAGATCTCCAACTTCCTGGGGAATCAGAATAACTGTTTGCCAATATTATATTTCCATCAGACTCTTGAATTTGAACGCCCCACATATTAATTGATCCGAAATAGGGAACAAGTGTCCAGGATTGACCAAAATTTGTGGACCTAAGCATACCGCCGCCGCCAGACCATTTAGTAGCCCATGCAATACCAGGGTTTTGATAGTCAACTGAAATTGTTGGAATCTCACCAGAGGTGCTGTAAGTCTGGGACCAGGTTACTCCGTAATCAGTGCTCCTGAAAATTCCTGTTCCATTATCACCAACAAGAATAATTGATGTATCTGGAAAAACTTCAATATCGCAAGGAGCACTATTAGTTCCAACTGTTGTAGAAATTGTTGTCCAGGTTGATCCAAAATCAGTTGAGCGTGAAAAGTTTGTTCCATTCATCATGTATAAAGTATCAGGATGACTTGGATCTTGTGTAATGGGAATTCCAAAGAATGAAAAAGTTAGCCCATCTGCTGTAATTGTCCAGGATACTCCTGAGTTTGTAGTCTTAACAACTTTATCAGATCCTCCTTCAATTCCAACTACGATGGTAGATGGATTGTAATCATCAACTAGTACGCATTTTATTTCTGTTGCTTGAGGAACATTGATACCCATTTGCGTAAAGGTTTCACCTCGATCAGTACTTTTATAAACTTTATTATCGGATCCGTAGTAGACATTATTATGATTAAACTGCTCAACGTCTATTGGACCACCCAAACTCGAACCGGCTTGTTTTAATTCCCAGGTATAAAATTGTGTATAAGCAGATGCTATCAGAGATAAAGAAAATAATACTGTAAAAATAAATCTCATCCCAAAACCTCTCGATTGATTTAGTGTTATTAAATAATTGGATTAGCGCTTTTAAGATAAAGATATGATAGAAATTTGCAAAAAATCTTTTGCCTTTAATCATAAATTATTGTTAACTAAATCAAAACTTGTCCCTATTCATTAGCATACATTAAATAAAATTTTTATGTTCATATCAAAAAATAAAAAGTTAAGGGAGAAAATGAATTTAGATGTTCTAGTCTTTGCTGCTCATCCGGATGATGCAGAACTTGCCATGGGTGGTACCATTGCAAAACTTGGTAAAAATAATCTTAAAGTTGGTATTATTGATTTAACTCGGGGTGAATTAGGTACAAGGGGCACTGCAGAAACAAGACAGCGTGAAGCATTTAATGCGGCTCTGGTGTTAAAAACTTCTGTGAGGGAAAATCTTGAAGTGCCTGATGGAGATATAAAAAACTCTAAAGAGAATTTGATGAAGGTGGTAATTGCAATTCGAAAGTACAAACCTAAAATTGTTTTCGCTCCTTATTTTAATGATCGTCATCCCGATCATATTGATGCGAGCCATTTAATTAAACGAGCAATGTTTTCTACGGGTTTAAACAAGATAAAAACATTTGATAAAGAAGTTCCACAAAATCATTACAGACCTGAAAAATTATTCTACTACATGCAGACTTACACATTTGAGCCAACTTTTATCGTGGATATTTCAGATACATTTGATTTAAAGATGAAAGCTGTAGAATGTTACGGTACTCAATTTCATAATCCCAAAAGTAAAGAACCAGAAACATTTATTAGTAAACCTGAATTTCTTAATTACATAAAATCCCGTGCAGAGTTTTTTGGATTTTCAATCGGTAAAATATATGGTGAACCTTTTTATTGTGAAGAAAAAATTGAATTTGATTTAGTTAATTCTTTAAGAAAAGACCAATTAAATTAAGAATAGGCAACATAATTTTTGATAATACATCAAATCAATATATAAGGAATCTTTATGCTCAGAAAAGTAAAATTGATAGAAGAACTTGAATCGATTGGTATTAGAAATACCCGTGAAGTATTTTATAATTATGGGACGCCAGCTCTTTACGAACAAGTTATTAGAAGACGCGAAGGATTGCTGGCACATCTTGGACCTCTTGTTGTTAGAACAGGATATCATACAGGTCGAAGTCCAAATGATAAGTTTATCGTTAGAGAGCCTGAAAGTGAAAAAAATATTTGGTGGGGAAAAGTAAACAAGGGAATGTCCGCTGAATGTGCTGAAAGACTTTATTTTAAAATGATGGCATATATTCAAGGTAAAGATCTTTATGTTGAAGATTGCTATGCGAGTGCTGACGAAAAACATAAAATCGGAATCCGTGTTGTTACAGAAAATGCATGGCATACTTTATTTGCAAGAAATATGTTTAGGCGATATACAACAGATGAAGAATTATCAAAACATAAAACTGATTTTACAATAATTCAGATGCCGAATTTTCATGCGGATAGAGAAGTAGATTGCACAAACTCAGAAGTATTTATTCTCTTAAACTTTACTAAAAGAATTGTACTTATTGGTGGAACAAGTTACGCTGGTGAAATTAAAAAATCAGTATTCACAATAATGAATTATCTTATGCCGCTTCGCGGTGTTATGTCTATGCATTGCTCTGCAAATGTTGGCAAAGATAATGATGTTGCATTGTTCTTTGGATTAAGCGGAACTGGTAAAACAACTTTATCGGCTGACCCAAACAGAAAATTAATTGGCGATGATGAGCACGGTTGGAGTGATGATGGAGTATTTAATTATGAGGGTGGCTGCTATGCTAAAGTTATCAAATTATCTGAAGAAGCTGAACCAGAGATTTATGAATGTACCAGAAAATTTGGCACTATATTAGAAAATGTTCAGATAGACGCTCAGACAAGAAGATTAGACTTAGATGATGAAACTTTTACAGAAAATACACGTGCTGCATATCCTCTGTCTCACTTGAATAATATCGTTGAAGAGGGTAAAGCGGGACATCCGAAAAATATTATTATGCTTACAGCGGATGCATTTGGAGTGCTTCCTCCAATATCAAAACTAACTACTGAGCAGGCAATGTATCATTTCATTTCAGGATACACAGCAAAAGTTGCTGGAACAGAAAAAGGAGTCACTGAACCGAAAGCTACATTCAGTACTTGTTTCGGAGCTCCTTTTATGGCACTACATCCAAGTGTTTACGCAAAACTGCTTGGTGAAAAAATACTTAAGCATAAAGTTAATTGCTGGCTTGTAAACACCGGCTGGACGGGTGGACCTTACGGTGTTGGAAATCGTATGAAAATAAAATATAACCGCGCAATGTTAACCGCCGTTTTGGAAGGGAAATTAGATAATGTTGAATTTGTTAAAGATCCATTTTTTAATTTAATGGTGCCGCAAAGATGTCCTGAAGTTCCTGTTGATGTTTTGAATCCTAAAAATACCTGGACAGATAAAAATGCTTACGATAAGCAAGCAAAAAAACTTTCAAATATGTTTGTTGAAAACTTTAAGGAGTATTCAGAGGGAACTTCGGATGCTATCAAGCAGGCTGGACCAAATAAATTTTAAATTCTGTATGCGGGATAAAGATTAATTTATCTCGCTCTATAAAAATAGATCGGCACTTTTATTGATTCTAAGCTAAACTACTTTTAATTTCCTTTTAAAGTTTATTATTCACTATTACAAATGAGGAATATCAGATGGCAGTAAAAAAACTTTCCGGAGATGTTTATTATCCTACAAAAGAAATAATGGACTATGCTCATGCAAAATGCGAGAGCTTATATAAGTTTGCGGAAAAAGATTTAGTTGGTTTTTGGGAGAAGGAAGCTGAAAATCTTTATTGGCATAAAAAGTGGAATAAAGTTTTAGATGATTCTAAGAAACCGTTTTTCAAATGGTTCACTGGTGCTAAAACTAACATCTCATATAACTGTCTTGATGTTCATGTTCAAACTCCCCGAAGAAATAAACTTGCTTTAATATGGGAAGGTGAAGATGGTGAGTTTAGATCGTACTCTTATTTTAAATTACACAGAGAAACTTGCCGCTTTGCAAATGTTCTTAGAAGCCTTGGGGTTAAAAAAGGTGATCGTGTTACTCTTTATATGGGCAGGATTCCAGAATTAATGATAGGTATGTTAGCTTGTGCAAGAATCGGGGCAATACATTCTGTTGTGTATGGAGGATTTTCTGTTGAAGCGCTTCACGAAAGATTAGAAGACAGTCAATCTAAAGTTTTAATTGTTGCAGACGGAGCTTTTCAAAGAGGAAAAATAGTTGAGCTTAAAAAAATTGCAGATGAAGCATTACAGCGCGCTGCAACTGTAGAAAGTGTTCTTGTTGTAAAACGAACCGGTCATCAAATAAATATGGAATCAGGTCGTGATATGTGGTATCACGAATTGATGAATCTTCCTATCGCAAACAATTCTGAAAATCTTGAAGTTGTAGATGCTGAACATCCTTTATTTTTACTTTACACATCAGGCACTACGGGAAAACCAAAAGCTATTTTGCACACACATGGCGGTTATATGGTTGGAACGTATACTTCATTAAAATATGTTTTTGATATTCATGAGGAGGATCGTTTTTGGTGTGCCGCCGATCCTGGCTGGATCACAGGTCATAGTTACATAGTTTATGGTCCGCTTTTAAATGGAGCTACATCTTTTATGTATGAAGGCGCTCCAACATATCCGTATCCGCATCGCTGGTGGCAAATGATTGAGAAGTATGGAATTAATATTCTTTATACAGCTCCAACTGCTATCAGAGGTTTGATGAGATATGGTGATGCATGGCCAAATCGATATAACTTATCATCATTACGATTATTAGGAAGCGTTGGAGAGCCAATAAATCCAGAAGCGTGGAAATGGTATTACAGAGTAATTGGAAAAGAAAAATGCCCGATTATGGATACATGGTGGCAAACTGAAACAGGAATGTTTATGATAACTCCAATGCCTTGCACTCCACTAAAACCTGGTTCTGGTACAAAACCATTCCCTGGTTTAATAATGGATATTGTTGATGAGGAAGGTAAATCTGTAAAACCGAATGAAGAAGGTTATTTGGTAATCAAAACACCCTGGCCGTCTATGCTTCGCACGGTTTGGAATGATCCTGATAGATATGTACAGCAATACTGGACGCGCTTTCCGGGAATGTATATGACAGGTGATTCTGCACGCAGAGATGAAGATGGATATTTTTGGATAATTGGAAGAGTTGATGATGTAATAAAAGTTTCGGGTTACAGGTTAGGAACAGCAGAAATTGAAAGTGCACTCGTAAGCCATCCATCAGTTGCAGAGGCAGCGGCAATTGGATTACCGCATGAAGTTAAGGGAAATGCAATCCATTGTTTTGTTATTCTTAGATCAGGATTTACAAAATCAGATAAATTGATTGAGGAATTGAGGCAGCACGTCGGACACGAAGTCGGTCCAATTGCTAAACCTGAACAGATTGACATAGTTGATTCATTACCAAAAACACGCAGCGGAAAAATTATGCGAAGAGTTCTTAAAGCGAAAGCTTTAGGTTTAGACCCCGGTAATTTGAGCACTCTGGAAGAATAAAAAATTAGGGGTCTGTTAAGACCCCTTTTTATTATGCAAATTTTATAATTAAATAAATTATAAGAATGGGAATTCCTAAAAATATTATTCCCTGTATATAATCTTTAATTACTGATGATTTATCTTCTTCTTTTTTAATGTCTTTCATTTCATTCCTTTTTTAGCTTATTATTTTTTTGTTACCTTCATAACTTTATAGAAACAGTATGAGGTAAGCGTAATTATTATTCCCCATCCAAGCACTAAAAATATCCAGCCGCCTAAATTCATAGTACACCTAATCATAGTTAAAAGTTTATAGTTTTATTTCTGACTTATAAAGAATAACTCTTAAGATCAGCGAACTAAATATTTAGTTTATTGGAGGGGCTCTAAAGGAATTATTGGAATTGCAAATGAGAAGAGAAAAGGTAACAGAATACGAGGCATTATTAATAAAATATTCTGTGTACTCTGAATTAAGTTGATTAGAAATTATAGCAATCTTATCATAATTAAATTTACTATAGTCGTGGATTTTATATCTTTGACTACGTTCATTGAGATTTATTTCTATGCTATTTTGACTTACTGAAATAATATATTCTTTTTTACAATTATTATTTGTAGCAGAATTATCAGCAAAAACTTCCGAAGTAGTCAGAAAAAGGAAGGAATAAATAAGAGCAACCCGAACAGCCCTTTGAAAAAAGGAATTATGGATTAGCTCAAAAATATTTGGTTTATAAAATTTCATAATTTATGATGGATCAAACATAACTTTTATTTGAATCATCACCAACAGTTTATTAGTTAGATCAAAACGTACTCGATAATACTTCCTTTTTATTTATTAGTTTAGAAATAACTGTTCTATATTTGCGCATCATTTTTAAGACATTGTTTTCAATAAATGCAGTTAAGGGTATAATCTTTTTTGCAGCCTTAATCTAACTAATTAAAATAATATTTTGGTATTTCCTAATATTCAATACACAGTCTCTGGATTACAACATTTGGCGGCGGTTTAAATAGACTTAAAAATCAATAAATATTAAAAAATAATTTCTGGAAAGAGTGATGAAAATTAAATTATTAGTGTCTGCTATTTTTTTACTAGTGTTTTCAAATTTTAGTTTCTCTCAAGTAGAGGATACTTTAAATCCAGATTTGTATAGCTGGTTAAAAACTATTCCCGATATCGAAGTAACCGCAATTAAACCTGATAAGATTTTTTCTGAAGCTTATGAGATATTTGTTACACAGCCCATCGATCACAATAATCCGGATGGACCTAAGTTTAAGGAACAAATATTTTTATCGCATATTGACAAAGACAAACCGATGGTTATAGATCTTGATGGCTATGCTGTTAATAATCGTACAACTGAGTTAAGCAGAATATTAGAATGTAATCAAATAATGGTGGAGCATAGATACTTTGGTGAATCTGTTCCTTCTCCATTTGATTGGAAATATCTTACCATCAAACAAGCCGCTGACGATCATCATCGTATAATAGAATTATTTAAGGATTACTATTCTGGTAAATGGATTTCGACTGGTATAAGTAAAGGCGGATCTTGTGCAATCTTTCACGGATACTTCTATCCTGATGATGTTAATGCTTCGGTCCCATATGTTGGTCCGTTAAATTTATCAATTGATGATCAAAGAGTTTATGAATGGATAAAATCTGTTTCAACTCCGGAGTGCAGAGAAAAAGTTTTTAACTTCCAAGAATTATGTTTTGAAAAACGTGATGAACTTTATCCGATCTTTTTAAAAAATACCGAAGAGAAAAAACTCACTTACAATATTGTTGGTTATGAAAAAGCTTATGAATATTCTGTACTCGAATATTCATTTGCATACTGGCAGTGGGGGAATGGTGATTGTTCATTAATTCCAGATGAGAATTCATCCACTGAAGAAATATGGGATCATTTTTTAGCGAATGGTGGTGTTACATATTTTGATGATGAAAGTATCGAAAGTAATTATCCTTTCTTCTATCAGTGCTACACTGAATTTGGTTATTATGCTTATGAGATTGATCAGTTCAAGGATTATGTTAAATATGCTGATGGACAAACTCCATTTTTTATTCCAAAAGATTCTGATCCAACTTATGATCCAAGACTGCTAAAAAAAATTAATAACTGGGCATCGAATGAGGCAGAAAATTTTATTTTTATATATGGAGGCAACGATCCATGGACATCACCGGGTGCCTGCTTAACGGGAAAAACAAATTCAATAAAGATGGTCTTACCAAATGGTTCACATGCTTCAAGGATTAAAGGGTTTTCAAAAAATGATAAAGAGTTGATTTTTACAAGATTAGAAAAATGGCTTAATATTCAAATCGAAAGGTAAAAAACTTAATAGCGATTTTATGTTAAAAAGGGAATGATTTGGTTCCCTTTTTTATCTGCCACTTACAATTATTTTGTGCCATTTATCACTGAACTTTTGCGCTCCAAATACTGTTTATCTATTTTAACACATTCAATAACTAAACTATTTCGATGGAAACAAAAAACGCAGACTTATCATCTTTACGAATAGATAGATCAAATAAAGAAGAAATTAATTCTGGCAAGAAAAATATTTTTATAATTCTTGGAGTAATTCTTTTTTTGGTCATTGGATATTTTATTATTAATTCGTTGTTTGAAAGTTCGGTTGAAGTTAAACTAACAACAGCAGTGCTTCAGAAACCGGGACAGACAACTGCTTCACTAAATGCAAGCGGATATGTAGTGGCTCAACGTAAAGCTGCAATCGCTTCAAAAGGTACAGGAAGATTAATTTTTCTGGGCGTAGTTGAAGGCGATAAAGTAGTTAAGAATCAGATTATTGGAAGGTTGGAGGATACAGATATTCTTCCGCAGCTTGAAGAAGCTAAGGCTAATCTGGAATTGTACAAGGCAGATTTAAACAGTGCTGAAAATACTTTTAACAGAGAAAAAGAATTACTGCAAAAAGGTTTAAGTTCGCAGCAGACTTATGATCAGGCTGAAGCAAATTATAGCAGGTTACTTGCTTCAATCGAAATCGCGAATGCAAGAATTAAACAATACGAAGTTGCAATTGAGAATACATTAATTCGTGCCCCGTTTGATGGTACTGTTTTGACAAAGAATGCTGAAGTGGGTGAAATCGTTGCTCCATTTGGTGGAAGTACAACTTCTAAAACCGCTGTTGTTACAATTGCAGATATGAAATCTTTGCTTGTTGAAGCTGACGTTTCAGAATCAAACATTGAAAAAATTCAGGTTAATCAGGATTGTGAAATAATTTTAGATGCATATCCGGAAAAAAGTTATTCTGCGTATGTTTTTAAAATTGTACCAACTGCCGATCGTTCTAAAGCCACTGTGTTAGTTAAGGTTGGATTTAAAGATTATGATACTCGTGTGCTTCCTGAAATGAGTGCAAAGGTTTCATTCTTTACAGAGCGTGTGGATACATCTATAACAAATCAGAAACCTATTCTTGTAATTCCATCTTCAGCAGTTAGGAATGAAGGCAGTAATAATGTAGTTTTTACTGTTTCTGATAACAAAGCTGTTAAAAATGAAATCGGCCTCGGACAAACATTAGGTTCTTATGTTGAAGTTATATCAGGTTTGAAATCCGGGCAGAAAGTTATCGATAAACTTGATGATAAGATTAAAGATGGTGTTGAAGTTAAATTAGCAGAATAAAAAAATTTCATTGAGAGTCCTAATTTATTTAGCGAAGCAATTTTTTTGACTTAATAGATTGCTTCATCCTATAGGGATTAGCAATGACAATAAAATTAGAATTAATTTGGAGATTAAATGGCATCATTAATAACGGTACAAAATGTTTCTAAGTCTTACTGGAGAGATAAAATTGAAATTCCTGTTCTTAACAACATAACCATAAATGTTGAGCAAGGTGAATTTCTTGCATTGATGGGACCATCAGGATCTGGTAAAACAACATTATTAAATCTGATTGCAGGAATTGATAAACCAAGTAACGGTAATATTATTATCGATGGGACTAATATTTCTACACTGGGAGAATCTGCATTAGCAAAATGGCGTGCAAACAATGTTGGATTTATTTTTCAATTTTATAATTTAATTCCAGTACTTACTGCTTTTGAAAATGTAGAATTGCCATTGCTGCTTACTAAGCTTTCAAAATCACAAAGGAAAAAACAAGTTGAAACTGCATTGACTTTAGTTGGTCTTGGCGATAGAATGCATCACTCACCAAAGCAGCTTTCCGGCGGACAGGAACAGAGAGTGGCTATTGCCAGAGCAATTGTCACTGATCCTGTTTTAATAGTTGCTGATGAACCTACAGGCGACCTTGACAGACATTCCGCAGAAGAAATTTTAACCTTGATGGAAAGACTTAACCAGGAATTTCAAAAAACAATTATAATGGTTACTCACGATCCACACGCTGCTGAAAGAGCAAAGCTAATTAAGCATCTTGAAAAAGGGGATCTGGTGGAGGCGTAATATGAAAATACTTAAGTTAATATTTAAAAATGCAATGCGGCATAAACTTCGTTCTTCGCTAACTATAATAGGAATTATGATTGCTGTTATTGCCTTTGGAGTTTTAAGGACCGTAGTTACAGTTTGGGATTCCAGTGTTGATGCAGCTTCGGCAAATCGTTTGATTACCCGGCAGGCGGTTTCATTTATATTCCCGCTTCCATACGCATACAAGGAAAAGATTAAAAATGTTGAGGGAGTGAAAAATGTAAGCTTTGCAAATTGGTTTGGAGGAATTTATAAAGATAAAAGTAATTTCTTTGCACGATTAGCGGTTGATCCAGAAACCATTTTTGATGTAATGCAGGAATTTTTAATTACTGACGAAGAATTGGCTAATTTTAAAAAAGAAAGAAACTCTTGTGTAATCGGTGCTGATATTGCTAAGCAGTACAATATTAAAGTTGGTGATCAGATGGTTTTGGATGGAGATATTTTTCCGGGAAGATGGGAGTTCGTTGTTCGAGGGATTTATCAACCAAAAAACAAAAACACAGATGACACACAAATGTTATTTCATTGGAGTTATGTTGATGAAAGAATGAAAGTTGAATCACCTGTGCGCGCCGGAAATGTAGGCTGGTATATTGTTCTAATTGATGATGCTAATAAAGCTGCTGAAATTTCAGATCAGATTGATGTATTATTTAAGAATTCATCTGCTGAAACCAAAACTGAGACTGAAAAAGCGTTTACCCAGGGTTTTGTTTCTGCATCAGGAGCTATAATATCAGCCATGAATTTTATGTCTTTTGTTATTATCGGAATTATAATGCTGGTCCTTGCAAACACAATGATAATGGCAGCCAGGGAAAGAACTCGCGAATATGCAGTCCTAAAAACATTAGGTTTTTCTGCATATCATTTAGTCGGATTAATTTTAGGTGAGTCCATGGTTATTGCAATTATTGGAGGTGGAATTGGTGTTGCATTAACTTATCCTATTGTGGCAGGATTTGAGCAAGCGATTCCAAAAGGATTTTTCCCGTTCTTTTTTATCGAACCGATTACAACAATACTTGCGATGAGCGCAGCTATATTAATTGGAATTCTTGCATCGATATTCCCGATTCAAAGAGCACTTAAAACAAAAATTGTTGAAGGTTTTAGATTTGTTGGTTAGAAAGCCCATCTCCCGTCCTCTTCCCTAAGGTAAGAGGAGCAGGAGCAATTAAATGTTATGTGAAAACTAAATTAATGAAAAAGACTTATAACAAAATTTTAAAACTTTCCTACTCTATCCCCTTAGGGATGAGTTAGATAGAGGCTCTTTATTATGAAAATTCCATTTAAATATACATTTAGAAATTTTAAAGCTAGAAAACTTACAGCTGTAATAACAGTTTCTGGTATTGCAATGGTTGTGTTTGTTTTTGCTGCAGCCTTAATGATGGCTTACGGAGTTGAAAAAACTTTAGTATCAACAGGATCTGCTGATAACATTAAAGTACTTCGAAAATCTTCGCAGGGAGAAATTAGCAGTATAATTGATGGCGACACGCAAAATATAATTCGAGCACTTCCGCATATTGCAAAAGGCAGTGATGGAAATCTTATGATTTCTGCTGAACCTGTTGTGATCATCAATTTGATGATTAAAGGCGGAGGTATGAGTAACGTTACAGTTCGTGGTGTTTCTCAGTCCGTTTACGAATTACGAAAACAAATTAAGCTTGTTGATGGAAGATTATTTAATCCTTCATTAAAAGAATTAATTGTTGGAAAATCTATTAATAGTAAATTTGATGGAGCACAAATTGGAAGTAAAGTTAAATTTGCTGGGGATGAATGGGCAATTGTAGGGATGTTTGAAGATGAGGGCAGCGGCTTTGAATCTGAAATGTGGGGTGATGGTCAGCAATTGTTAAACTCGTTTAATCGAGAATCCAGTGTTTCTACATTAACATTAAAGTTAGACGATATGGCTAACTATGAAGAATTTAAACGAGCGTTTGAAACTGATAAACGCTTACTTGAATTTGAACCGAAAATAGAACAGAAATATTTTGAAGAACAATCAGAGATTCTTGCAACATTTATTAGAGTGCTGGGAATTTTTATTACCGTAATTTTTAGTTTTGGCGCAACAATCGGTGCAGCAATTACAATGTATTCTGCAGTTGCCAATAGAACAGTTGAAATTGGTACCATGAGATCATTGGGATTTAGCAGACGAAGTGTACTAACTGCATTTTTATTTGAAGCTCTTTTAACTTCATTTGTTGGCGGCATAATAGGATTATTTCTTGCATCCTTCTTGCAGTTCTTTTCAATTTCAACTTTGAACTGGAATTCATTCTCCGAGCTTGCATTCTCATTTTCACTTTCACCATCAATAATTATTTCATCATTAATTTTTGCATTGGTAATGGGTGTGCTTGGTGGATTTTTCCCTTCAGTACGCGCTGCAAGATTGAATATTGTAAAAGCTTTAAGAGCTGGTTAGTAAACTATTTGTTGTTCCCGCGAAGGCGGGAATCTCTTTTACGATATTGCTTCAGTTATCTTTGTTTAGTAGAACTTCTAACTGCCTTTTTAATTCCTCTTTTGCAGACTGTGCTTGCTTAAAAATCGAGTCAGCCTTTACAAAATCGAAAACCCTTACATCATAAATTTCCGGTCGAATATAAATATCAGGTCTTAGAAATTTTAATCTTTCTTTAATGATGGAATTCTGCATAGTCTGGTAAGTTGTAAAAACGGAATCAAAAGTTGGTGGAATTTCACTTTCGTTTTGAGCTTTAAATGCTGTTACATCTATAGCTATTGTTATATCACATTTATCCATTATCAAATCAAAAGGAAGGGGATTAACTGCACCGCCATCAATTAAAATTCTATTTTTAATTTTTACAGGTGTAAATAGTCTCGGCAAGGAATAACTAGCTTTAATTGGCTGAATCAAATCGCCTTTTTCAAAAACAACAGCTTCTTTTTTCCAATAATCTGTAGCAACTATTTTTAACGGGATTTTTAATTCTTCAAATCTTGAAACTTTGAGATGTGATTCCATAAACTTCTGAAATTTTTCTCCTTTAATAAATCCAGATCTTATAAATTGCGGATCAAACATTGTAAACATTTTTACTATATCTGATTTAAGAAGGAAATCAAAAACAGAATCACTTTTTGGATTTATAAGCTGATCGAGAATTTCCTGCATTTCTTTTGCCGTGAATCCTGCTGCATAAAAAGCTCCAACCACAGCCCCTATACTTGAACCAGAAATAATTGAAGGTTTAACACCCAGTTCATCAAGTGCTTCAATCATCAAAAGATGAGCTAACCCCCGCGCACCACCAGCGCCGAATGAAATTCCGATGGTAGGACTTCTTAAATTATTTTTGTTTTTCATTGCTTTAATCAGCGAAAATCCGCTTAATCTGTGTCATCAGTGTGCTATTGTTTTTACTTCTCAACCTGAAAAACTGAATCCAAAACAGTTCCATCAACCCATTTAACAATTGCAACAACCTTGTCTTTATTTACTTTTGGTTTTGCCGGAGCTCCGCCGCAAATTTCATCAACTTCTTTTTTGATTTGCTTAATATCTTTGATTGGTAGTCCGGAACCTTTAACAGCTTTTATTAAATCTTTTCGTTTTGGATTGATTGCAATTCCTCTCTCTGTAATGATAACATCAATCAATTCTCCTGGACCGCAAAGTGTTGTAACCTCATCAACAATAACAGGAATGCGATCTCTGAATGATGGGATGGCAAGTATTGTACATTTGGAGTACAAGCAATTCTGCCAGCCGCCAATTCCGTGCAACAAATATCCATCAGAATGAGTAACAACATTAGCATTAAACTTAACATCAACTTCAGTTGCACCAAGAACTGCTGTATCAACAATCGAAGCAAAATTTCCTTTGCCATGGAAATTATAACTTGTAAACGGAGAAGTGTTTACGTGATTTGCATTTTCTCTCATACTTCTTACACCTTCAAGATCAAAAGTTTGCCCATCAAGTATATAATCAGTTAATCCTTCTTCAAGCATCTCAACTAAATATTTTGTGCTGCCTCCGCGCATAAATCTTGCTTTGACACCTTTTGCTTTCATCTTTTCTTTTAAGAATAAAACGAAGGCAAGATTAGTACCTCCTGCACCGGCTTGTAATGAAAATCCATCTTTCATAATTCCAGCAGCTTCAATAAAATCTGCAACATATTCTGCAATCAGTAAACGATCCGGTGATTTGGTTACTTCAGTTGTTCCACTTACAATTTTTTTTGGATCACCAAGTGACTCAACTTCAACAACAAAATCAACATTACCACCTTGAATTTGCCAGGGAACGCAAGGAAAGGGAACAAGATTATCCGTAACGATAATTGTTTTATCAGCATACTCAGAATCACCAAGTGCAAATCCAATTAATCCGCAGGCAGATTTACCGCGATCGCCTGTTGCATTACCAAAAGGATCAGCAGTTGGTGCGAGTATAACAGCAATATCAACGTGTACTTCACCATCCTGCAATGATTGATATCTTCCACCATGTGAACGAAGTACACCCACACCCTTCATTTTACCTTCGGTCGTAAATTTACCAAGTGGACCGTTCATACTTCCTTCGATGTGATGAATCGTTCCATCTTCTAAATATTTTATTAAGTGCGAATGAACAGGAAAACTTGCTGATGGAAACCAGCGAATATTTTTTATCCCCATTTCCTTTACTGCATCAAACAACATATTTGTAACTGCGTCACCATTACGAAGATGATGATGAGTTGAAATTGTCATACCATCTTTTAATCCTGCTTTCTTTAAAGCAGTCTTTAAATCTTTTACAACTTTGTTTCCATCAAATGGATAATCAATACAAGAACGAATTGGAGGTTTTGCTTTTACTCCAGTTGGTTTATGTTTATCAACTCCTTTAAAAGGAATTTGAGTTTCTCCGTTTACTTCTGTGGGAACAAATCTTCCTGCTGCGTTTTTTACTAGTTTCATATTTAGTCCTTAAATTTAATGGCACACAGATAACGCAGATTGGACTGATCAGCGCAGATCTGCAAAATCAGTGTCATCAGCGTGCTATTTTGCTTTCCAATTTTTATTTAACAAATTATTCATTACGGCTAAATCAATTGTTCTTATTGCCCGTTTAACCACAGGCGGATCAATCATTTTAGTTCCAAGTGAAACGACACCTAATCCTTTTTTCTCAGCTTCTTCAAAAGCTAAAACAATCTTTTTGGCTTTTTCAATTTCTTCATTCGTAGGAGCAAAAGCTTCGTGCACAACTTTTATTTGTCTTGGATGAATACAACCTTTGCCTTCAAATCCAAGTGACTTTGCTTCCATAACACTTTGTCTTAATGCTTCCATATCGGCAACATCTGAAAAAACCGTGTCGATAGCTTGAATGCCAGCTGCTTTAGCAGCGTTAACTAACATTTGTCTTGCGAAGATACTTTCTTTTCCTTCGTTAGTTCTTTGTGTACCAAGATCTGCTGTGTAATCTTCAAGTCCAATTGCAAGTGCACAATTATTTTTTGAAGCTGATGCAATTTCAAATGCTTTGATCACTCCAAGTGCACTTTCAATAATCGGCATAAAGTAAATTGGATTTTCAACTTTGAATTGTTTTTTCAATTTCTCTACTTCTTTTTCCAGTTGATGAATTTGTTCAGCGGATTCGCATTTAGGAACAAGTATAACATTTACATTATTCGGAACAATATATTTCAAGTCATCCAATCCTTTAGGAAGTTGATTGATACGAACCATTCTTTCAGCACCGTAAAAATCAACTGAACGTAGAGAATTACGAACAAGTAATTGTGCTGCATCTTTTTCAGAAGGTGCAACACTATCTTCTAAATCTAAAATAATTCCATCGGGTGAATGAAGTCCCGCATTAACAAAAAACTTTGGCTCATTCCCTGGTAGGTATAATCTGCTTCTTCTCAGTTGATCTTTTTTAGTTGAGTATAAATTCTTTTCGTTGAATGGAAGAAGATATTCTTTTTTGTTTTCCGGGAATAATCTATTTACAGCAAGCTCAAATCTGGCAGCCAGAGCAAAAGGTAATGCTCCAGCATCTTCGCAAATAATTTTTGCATCTTTGATTGAAAAGTAATTACACATATCAAGAATCATTTGTTTGATAGATTCTCCATACATTGTATCTACTTTACTCTTTAGATCTATTTTTATTCCGCCTGAATTTTTCAGTTCGATTTCGAAATAGCAATCTGAACGAACTGAATCGCCACGTTTGCCAGCGGAAGATTTATTTAATTTTTTAATCATTGTAATGTCCTAAAATTGAAATTATTTCTATTTGATTTCTTTTAACTCTGTAAACCAAACGATCTTTTTTATTTATTCTTCGTGACCAACAGGGAGGAATCTCGTGCTTAAGATGTTCAGGTTTGCCTAAACCGCGGAATGGATTTTTTTTAATATCTTCAATCAATAAAATTATTTTTGCAAAGTATTGCTCACATAAGTCAGGTGAATTCGTTCCTTCAATTTCATCTCTTTGTTTTAGTGATTCAGGAGACCAAATAACCTCTAGGATTTTCTCCAACTTTTCTTTCCATTTTTATTGATAGTTAGAGTTTCATAGATGTTTAATTTTTTCCCTTTACCTTCTTCAAGTTCTTTTAATCCTTTATTGATGCTTTTTACCCATTTGGGATTGCTAAGGATATAAAGATTTTCAACCATGTTGTCATAATCTTCTTTGGAAATTAGAACAGTATCTTTTCTGCCTTTTGTCCCAACAATAAGATAAGGCTCACTGTTTTCATGAACCTTATCTATAATTTTGTTTAGTTTATTTCTTGCTTCGGTGTAAATTATTGCTTGCATTGTATTTCCTAAAAATGTCATTATTCTGTCA
>Ga0172375_10004927_pt1 | contig 19491 bp, 13 predicted proteins | sample LakKiv1m_FD_114537 | JGI IMG/M metagenome (GOLD analysis project Ga0172375, IMG submission 114537) | Freshwater microbial communities from Kabuno Bay, South-Kivu, Congo - kab_092012_11.1m | ecosystem: Environmental > Aquatic > Freshwater > Lake | place: Democratic Republic of the Congo...
CGAATCTGGCCTTTTGCTCTCACAAATCCTGTAGTTTTTTTTGTTCAAGAGGGGAAATATAAAGTTTCTCCGGGTGTTGAGCCGAATATGCTATCAACCACTCGTTTGAAACCCCGAGGTCTTGAAGTCTCGCGCCTTTATTTATTTGTACTTTTTCCCCTGTTGGCCCAATTTTTCTTGCTACGATGGTTTCTATTGTAACGTAGTACCTGGTATTACCCATAGCTCTCCTTTCTAAAAAAGTAATTATACACCTCAAACTATTAACCAAACAAAACCCAAAACATGTGTTAAAATATTTGATGTGTTTAATCTTAAGTCAACTTACAAACCAACAGGTGATCAACCAACAGCGATAGAGAAAATGGTGAAAGCTGTTAACAGCGGTGTATCAGACCAGGTTCTGCTTGGTGTTACAGGAAGTGGCAAAACTTTTGCTATAGCTAATGTAATACAACAAGTCAAACGTCCAACGTTAATTATTTCACATAATAAAACCCTAGCCGCCCAGCTTTTTCAAGAATTTAGAGACTATTTCCCTGAAAACGCAGTTGAATATTTTGTTAGTTACTATGACTACTATCAACCCGAAAGTTATATTCCCGCAACAGACACTTATATAGAAAAGGATTCGGATATAAATGAAAAAATAGACAAACTAAGGCTTTCGGCAACAACTTCTTTGATGACACGCAAAGATGTAATTGTTGTTGCTTCGGTCTCAAGTATTTATAATCTTGGATCTCCGGCAGAATACGATAGGGTGGCTATTGAGCTGAGGCGAGGGATGAAGCTTAGAAAAGTGGATTTGATTAGGCGTTTAACTCAGACCTATTACGAACGATCTGATTTTGATTTTAAACGAGGCACGTTTCGCGTAGTTGGGGATGTGATTGATGTTTATCTTGCATACGCCGAGTACGGTGTGCGTATGGAAATTTTGGACGACACCTTGATGACCATCGATTACTTTGATCCCTTGACCGGAGACCGGGTTCAACCGATTGGAATTAACAGTATCGAACTAACAACGATCTATCCAGCCAAACATTATGTAGCTCCCGAGGAAAACAGAGAAGATGTTTACAAACAAATCCAGATCGACCTTCAACTTAGACTAAAAGATTTAAAAGACAGAGGCAAGACGCTAGAAGCATATAGACTAGAGCAACGCACAAACTACGACTTGGAGATGATGCAGGAAATAGGTTACTGCAAAGGTATTGAAAATTACTCGCGTTACTTTGACGGGCGCAACCCCGGCGACCCTCCTTACTCACTAATGGACTTTTTTCCAAAAAACTACTTACTTGTTATAGATGAATCACATATCACTGTTCCGCAGATACGGGGTATGTTTAACGGTGATAGGTCACGCAAACAGACGTTGATCGAGTATGGTTTTAGGCTTCCCTCGGCTTTGGACAACAGACCCCTTAACTTCAACGAGTTTTTGACTAAGGTTAATCAAGCCGTTTATGTTAGTGCAACACCCGATGAGTGGGAGCTTACAAGATCTCGGGGTAATATTGCGGAGATTTTGGTGAGGCCCACGGGTATTGTGGATCCAAGCATCACAGTTTTGCCGATTCAAGGTCAGGTGAACGATCTGACTCGGCGTATCCAGGAGCTTGTACAGAAAAAACAACGAGCTTTGGTCACCACACTTACAAAACGCATGGCTGAAGAGTTGGCCGCCTACTTAGCCGAAAAAGGCATTAAGGTGACTTACCTCCACTCCGATATTGTTACGCTAGAAAGAAGTACTATTCTGGATGATCTTAGAAAAGGAACTTATGACGTTTTAGTTGGTATTAACCTTTTGCGTGAGGGCTTGGACCTTCCGGAAGTGTCACTTGTGGCAATTTTAGATGCGGACAAAGAAGGTTTTTTAAGGTCCCGTTCTTCCCTAATTCAAATAATGGGTCGGGCAGCCAGACATATTTCCGGAGAAGTACTAATGTATGCCGACAAAGTTACGGCAAGTATGAAGGACGCAATAGACGAGGTAGGTAGAAGGCGCGAAATACAACTGGTTTATAACAAAGAACACGGCATTTCCCCTCAACAGATTATAAAACCTATACGAGAACAACTTATTGAGGATATTGCAGAGCTTGAAGATACTGACACCAAACGCATGCGGGAGGTCGATTATGTTCAGCTTCCGCCACGCGAGCTCAAGAGAGAAATAAAAAAACTTGAACAAATAATGAAGTATGAGGCTGAAATGCTTAACTTTGAAAAAGCGGCAGAGATTAGAGACAGAATACGTGAGATGAAGAAAACCCTATAGGATTTAATTGACTCTCCGGCTTGCGGTGACTATAATGCCCGGGACCTATGATTATCATTGATTTTATAACTAAACTTGGGTATTTGATCCTCTCTCCTTTTGAAAAAGGCAAGCCTTTTGTTCTTACTATCTTGATTAAATTAAGACAAAAGTTTGCTCAGTTTCGTATTTCCGTGAATAGACTTTTTGTTGTAACACAAATTAGATTCCACCGTGTTGCGAAGAAGGTGCACCGCAATACGCGTAGTTTAGCGGTCAAAGCTAAAAGCATAAAAATTAAACTTCCGGAAGTGAAAAAACTGTCAGGTTTTATAGCCTTGATAACTAACTTAAAAAAGAGCTTCAGCAAGAAGAAAGAACAACTAGGTAAAAAAAAGCTGGCAAAACGGCAAATGAAGCAGGATCGCGTTGCAAAAAAAACAGAACTTGAACACCAACTGGCAGTACTAAAAGCAAAAAAAGCGCAGGTTGAGTACCCTAATAAATTAGTGCGTGTACTTCATGTTTTTCTACTGTTTGTAAGATCGGCTTTAAACTTTCTGCTTATTTATCTTCTGGGTTTTGTGACCGCGCTTTTTTTTGTTCTACTTCCGTACCAGATTTGGCTTTGGTGGAAGGAACTGCCAAGCCCCGATCTATTGGTAACCGATGCTTATTCCAAGACTACAAAAATATATGATAGAAACGATCGTTTGCTGTACGAAATATACGTAGATAAAAATTACAATCCGGTAAAGTTAGACAAAGTCCCGCAGGTGCTGATCGATGCAACTATAGCCGTGGAAGATGCACAGTTTTACAATCATGTTGGGGTGCGCCCGGAAAGTATCGCCCGTGCTGCATTTAAGATTATTAAGAAAGAAGAAATGCAAGGCGGCTCAACCATTACCCAACAATTAATAAAAAACGTACTCTTGACACCGGAACGTACTATCCAACGCAAAATCAAAGAAGTTGTTTTGGCGCTATTGGTTGAATCAAAGTACACAAAACAAGAGATATTAGAGCTTTACCTAAACAATATTTCGTATGGAGGAGAGGCTTGGGGTATTCAATCAGCCGCAAAAAAATACTTTGATAAGGATGTTTGGGAAGTATCGCAAGCCGAAGCCACAATGCTAGCAGGGCTTCCGTCAGCGCCATCAACGTACTCACCTCTCACCGATCCGGATTTGGCCAAGGAGAGGCAAAAATATGTTCTAGCTAGAATGGTCGAAACAGGCTACTTGAGCCAGTCCGAGGCAGACAATATTTATGGCGAAAAATTGATTTATAGGGCAGATGTTCAATATATTAGAGCGCCGCATTTTGTTGATTTTGTGCGTAAAGATTTAGAACAAAAATATGGCAAGCGTTTTGTGGATCTTGGTGGATTAACTGTAAAAACGACTCTTGATATCGATCTTCAGGATAAAGTCCAAAAAAGTGTGTCCGATGGCGTTGCTGCAAGCCAGAACTTGGGAATAACAAACGGCGCGGCTGTTGTGTTGCGACCTGAAAATGCGGAAATTCTAGCTTACGTTGGATCGGTAGATTATTTTCGGGACTCGTGGGGAGCTTATGATGTAGCTTCTGCGTATAGACAGCCCGGTTCGTCCATCAAACCTGTAACTTACGCCCTAGCCTTGGCAAACGGTTACACGCCGTCCTCGGCCATCAAAGACTCGCCTGTTACCTTTCAGGTAACAGGATCTAAACCGTATACTCCGGTTAACTACGATGGCAAATTTCACGGAGACGTTACTTTACGAGCTGCGTTGGCAAATTCATATAATATTCCTGCCGTGCGACTTGCGCATGCACTTGGTTCTGATAATGTAGTAGCTTTAGGAAAACAAATGGGTCTTACAAACTGGCAAGTAGACGGAAGTTATGGGCTGTCAGTTACGCTTGGAGGCAAAGAGGTGCGGCTTGTTGATTTAACAAATGTTTACGCAACCTTTGCTCGTGGCGGAAAATATCAGGAGTTATCTCCTTACCTTTCGATAAAGGACGGGAAAGGTTTTGAGATCTACTCCGACGCTGTGTATGCCAAGCAGCAAGTTATAACTCCCGAAGTCTCATATTTGATTTGGCACATTCTCTCTGACAATATAGCAAGAATACCTGCGTTTGGCACACAAAACTCGCTGGTATTTAACGGTCGCACAGTTGCAGTAAAAACCGGAACAACGGATCTTAAACGCGACAACTGGACACTAGGTTTTACGCCCAATTACACAGTTGGTGTGTGGGTGGGCAACAATGATAACACGCCAATGAAACAGTATTTAGCTTCTGGTTTAAGTGGCGCTGCCCCAATATGGCACGACATTGTGCAGCTAGTAGCCGAGCAAAGTCCGGACGAAGTGATGCAGATGCCCGAAGGCGTTTTTGTCAAAATATACAAGGATTGTGGCAACAAGTCAGAGGTGTTTATTAAAGGCAGTACTTTGCCCAAAACGCTGTGTCCAAAAAAGAGTGATAAGGATAAAGAAGAAAAGAAAGACAAAAACAATTAGAGTGTAGTGTCTTATAGCGACTTATACTCTATAATAGATTATGTCCGGTGATGAAGAAACTTATACTCTAGTTCCACAGGTTGAATACCCGAATTTAGATAAACTTAGAGAGTGGGAGGATTTTATTAACACCAAAAAACTAGAACGAGGTGAGATTTTTGAACTGTCGTTTGTTTCCATCGAGAATACAGAATATGCTTTGAGGTTGGACGTAGTAGGTACAAACAAATTTTTAGCCACTACATTGCTGCCTCTTTATCCAGATCCGGAGCTAGCTGAAAGTGTCCCGATGTTTCTTTCAACCGAAGTTACTTTTGAAGGCTGTGTTGTTGCCCCCGGTAGTTCAGTTTCCATGCAAGCTGGTATTTTAGTAAAAGGTATGTGTCCAGAAATAAGGTTTTATGACGCAGATTATGCACTTCTGCAAAAAACCGGACAGAAGCCTTTGTTTAAAGGTTTTGGTGATGAAGGAGAATGGGAGATGACGTATAAGGAAACTAGAGAATCCATTTTGAATGGTACGGGAGTGTCGGACGCAGATAGAGAGCGGGGGCTAAAGGACTTAGATAATAATCTGGGTTGGAGAACAATCGTATTCCCAAATATTACGACAATGAATATAATCGAGAGTGACGATATAAAACCCCCGTCCCCACCATCCATTTTAGCCAAAGATTAAACCCGTAGACAACCCGAAGATTTACAAGTATAATCCTAAGGTTTAAATCTCGTAATTATTATGAAACCAGAAACCGAAAAAACATCCGTTAATTTTATTCAAATTCGTGGTGCGAGGCAACATAACCTCAAGAATATCGATCTTGATATTCCAAAAAATAAGCTGGTTGTGTTTACAGGTGTTTCCGGTTCCGGAAAATCATCTTTGGCCATGGATACTATCTATGCTGAAGGTCAGAGAAGATATGTTGAAAGTCTGTCTGCGTATGCCCGGCAATTTCTTGGTGTGATGGACAAACCCGATGTAGATAAGATTGACGGTTTATCTCCGGCTATAGCCATTGACCAGAAAACCACCTCAAAAAATCCCCGCTCAACTGTTGGAACAATAACGGAAATTTATGATTATTTAAGACTGCTGTTTGCCCGCGTAGGTCACCCGCATTGCCCTAATTGCGGACGTGAGATTCAGCGTCAGAGTTCTGATGAAATAACTGAGCGCATACTTGCTTTATTAAGCCAGGAGCAGGATTTTAAATCGGAAAAAGGCATCAGATATATTCTGTTCGCACCGGTGGTAAAAGATAGAAAGGGCGAGTATAGCCAGCTTTTTGAAAACCTTAAAAAGCAGGGAATTCTTAGAGCAAGAATAGACGGTCAGGTCATGGATCTCAACCAAAAATTTGATTTGATCAAGACCAATAAACACACCATCGAGGCTTTGGTTACTCGAAACATCCATTCCAAGAAAAAAACACAGGACGCGCAAGAGTTTACGCGAACCAAAGGAGAACTCTTTCAAAACGTTGAAACCGCGTTAAGGCTCGGCGAAGGTAATTTAGTTTTAAGTATTGTAAGAGATACTGCCTTTGATTTTCCATTGGATCCAAGAGACTTTGAAGATCACATGTTCTCGGAAAATTTTGCATGCCCGGTATGTAGCATTTCTCTGCCGGATCTTGAGCCAAGGACCTTTTCGTTTAACTCACCGCACGGTGCTTGTCCCGCATGCGACGGTTTGGGTGTTCAGCTCAGGGTTGATAAAGACATGGTATTAAATAAATCATTATCGGTTTCAGAGGGCGGTGTTTTGCCGTGGTCACGGCTTTTTGAGCACTATACGTGGACTCAGAAAGTAGTCACTGCTGTCTTCAATCAATACGGCTATTCACTGGACGATCCAATAAAAGATTTGCCAAAAAATGCACTGGAGCTTTTGCTATACGGTGTAACTGAAAAAAAATTTAAAATTAACTACGTTAATGCGGAGGGACGTCATCACAGCTTTGAAGCAAGGTTTGAGGGCGTGATCCCCAACATGATTAGAAGACACAAGGAAACTGAGTCCGATTATATTAGGGGCGAGATAGAGAAATACATGATCAACGAGCCGTGTGAAGTGTGCAAAGGTAATCGATTGAAAAAAGAAGCACTATCCGTTGTTATAAAAGGTAAAAACATTTGTGAAGTTGCAAACCTATCAGTGATTACGTTTGGTAGTTGGATAGACGAACTGACAGAAAAGCTAAGTGAGCGAGAGCAAAAAATTGCACAGACCATTATTAAGGAAATTAAGTATCGGGTAAAGTTTTTGGTGGATGTGGGGTTGTCTTACTTAACTATAAGCAGAGCGTCCGGGCAGTTGTCCGGGGGCGAAGCTCAGAGAATAAGACTAGCCTCGCAAATTGGTTCCGGCTTATCCGGTGTGCTGTATGTTTTAGACGAGCCTTCCATCGGTCTGCATCAACACGACCAAAGTAAACTTATCAAGACCCTTCACCACCTAAGAGATTTGGGCAATACGGTAATAGTTGTAGAACACGATACGGAAACAATGCTTGAAAGCGACTATATTTTTGATTTTGGTCCGGGTGCAGGTGAGCACGGGGGCAGGGTAGTGGCCGAAGGTACACCCAATGACATCAAAGTAGATAAGCAGTCTATTACCGGTCGTTATTTATCAGGCAGCCTGGTTGTAGGCAAAAATGTAAATATTGGCAAATTTGCTGATATTCCGGAAACGAACATGCGTATTAAGAAATCGAAAAGAAAATTTGAGGAAGGTGCTGCTATAACTTTGCACGGAGCTGCGGGTCGTAACTTAAAAACTATTAACGTAACTATACCGTTAGGTCAATTAGTATGTGTCACAGGCGTATCGGGTTCGGGCAAATCCACTTTGGTAATGGACACTTTGTATCAAGCTCTTAGACATGCTTTTGGTCTGAAAATCGACCAAAAGCCCGAAGTGTACAAAAGTCTTGTCGGCTTGGAGTATTTAACTAATGTTGTTGCGATAGACCAAAGTCCAATAGGTCGCACTCCAAAATCAAACCCGGCAACTTACACAAAAACATTTGATCATATTCGTGAACTTTTTTCGCAAACCCAGGAAGCAAAGTTAAGGGGTTATGGACCGGGAAGATTTAGTTTTAATGTTAAGGGTGGACGATGTGAAGCCTGTGGCGGCGAGGGCCAGATTAAGATTGAAATGCAGTTTATGCCCGATGTATATGTAAATTGCGAGGTCTGCGCAGGCAAAAGATATAACCGCGATGCTTTGGAAATCTATTATAAGAACAAAACCATCTCGGATGTTCTTGAAATGACTGTTGATGAAGCGTTGGAGTTTTTTGAAAATCAGCCTCGGATCCGAAACAAAATCCAGACTTTATCTGAAGTTGGGTTAGGATACATTAAGCTGGGTCAGCCGGCACCAACACTTTCGGGTGGTGAGGCACAGCGCGTCAAATTAGCTCTGGAACTTTCAAAAAAAGCAACGGGAGGTTCCTTTTATATTCTGGATGAACCAACAACTGGTTTGCATTTTGCCGATCTGGAAAATTTGATCCGGATTTTTAAGAAACTCACATCAAAAGGCAACACAGTGCTTGTAATAGAACACAACTTGGATGTTGTAAGTAACTCCGATTGGTTAATTGATCTTGGGCCTGAAGGCGGCGATAGGGGTGGCGAGCTTTTATACTCAGGTCCGTTACAGGGCATAAAAAATGTGAAAAATTCTTATACTGCCCAGGCTTTGAACGCACATAATTCGCTCACAAACCCTTGGTAATCTAGTTAAGATTGTAGGTTTGTAACGAATCCATGTAGTCTCTAAACTGCAGGTATTTCAGGTTCTTGGAGAGGTAGGCAGAACTTTTTTCAAACGGTGCAAGCAGTTTACCATTCAGCCCATATATAAATGTTCCACCGGTGTTTTCAATTTCATAACGTCTGTTGCCTTTTATTAATTCAAAAATATTAAACCCAATCTTCTTACGAATGTTTAAGACCGGGTCAAAACTTGTGCCGGAACCACTGTTTGCGTAATCTACTTCAACCAATTTTTCGTTTTCGTCAAAGCGATAACTTCCTGCTGGTAAAGGAAATTCAGAATTAAGTCCCTTTATTACAAAAGCAAAGTGATTAGTGTCGAGTTTGGAAAAATAATCTATGCCAGTTGTATTACCCCAGGTAGGATCTACTTGTACCCACCCGTGGTACGGGTCATAAAACTCCGCCCAAGCGTGTAATAGATCGCCGCTTTTAATTTGCACTGAAACCGGCTTTGTCATATCGTCGTTTGCTATTGCATAGCCGTTGATTTCTCTTGCGGGTATACCCATAGCTCGCGTGATCGCTATAAATAGATCTGTGAATTCCATACACGTCCATTTCTTGTTTTCTAGCAGAGGAGCGAGCGAGCCCTCCCTTTTAATAGACGTTTCTTTAAGAGCGTCAAAGTTGTATGAAAGTCTTCTGACAACGTAATCGTAAGCTTTCTTTGCGTTTTGGGTTACCGTCAACTTGTCGTCTTTAAGTTCCAGAACAAGTTTTTTTATGTCCGGTGCGTCCACATCCCAATATTTTTGTGGTTTAGTGTAGTTTTTAACATAATCGCTTGGTAGATCTGAAAATTTACCTCCGTATGTTGGGTTAATCTGTCTGCCCGAAATCTTGACCATTCCGTTTAACTCGACCCCAAGCTTTTGTTTTGGTTGCAATATAAACTCGGCTATGGAGTTGCCGTCTTCGTCAAGTTTTAGTTTATTAGGTTTGGGGGAAATACCGGTGTACTTAACTTGTTGCAGTTTTTTAATATCCGGGGGTAGGGCGATTTCATATATGCCTTTTCTGGAAGTTGTATTTTCAATCTGGTATTTAAGTTTGTAATTCATTGTTTGATATTTGCCAAAAGAAGCTGTTATCCCTGATTCTGTAAGATTTTCCTTTGTAAAATAGAATTTATACAGACCCTCTTCGGTTACTTCCCGCGCTGGGGTAGGTGATACAAATATTTTTGGACCAAAACTTTCGGGTATAAAAAGACTGACGTTATAAAGTGACGTAGTTTCGGTCATTTGTGTTCTGGGAATGTTGATATTCCAAACATCTCCCACCTTGTTTGCTATGTCTTTGGTTTTGTATTCAAAAACCACGTTGTTTTGTCGCCCTTCGCCGATGGTGTAGTTTGATATTATTGATGTGACCGTTGTTTCATCGCCGTCGGTTGACACTTTTGGGCTTACCTTTTCATTATTGGCTGTAGAAACAATGTCAAAGACGGAAAACTGCCTAAGCGTAAAGCTGTAGCTTGTCACAATCACATCATTTTTAAGATTTGTAATGTTTACTTTCTGAACAATTTTAGTTTCCTCGTTTGCTTGAGCGGTGTAGTTCACGTCGTATTCGGTGAGAAATTGTCGCTGTGCCCCGTGCGCCAGCCCGCCCGATAGAAGAAGAGTAAGGATAAAACCGAGTCTTTTCATATGTTGCATTTTATCACTACTTACTGCCCAATGTTGTATATTGTTTAGTGTGAACCAAGACTTAAAAAGACAAGCAGCGGTGCTGCCCAATTCGCCCGGAATATACATATATAGGGATGTTGTAGGTACGGTCATTTACGTAGGCAAGGCTAAGAATCTTAAACATCGTGTTGGCTCGTACTTTCATTCTGATTTAGACCCGTTGTCAAAAACTGCAGCTCTTGTTAACAACATACACACTATTGAGTTTATTGAATCCGAAACAGAGTTTGAAGCAGTTATTCTGGAAGCTGATCTTATCAAGAAATTTCGCCCCAAGTACAACATCATAATGAAAGACGATAAATCTTTTCTGTATATAGTTATCAGACAGTTCAAAGTAAAAGATCGAAAATTTCTTAGAGTAGAAACCGCAAGGGAATCTGATCTACCCAAGTTGAAGTTAAAAAAGGCGGTATTTGGTCCGTACCCTGACGGCAAAACCGCAAAATATATCCTAAGGATGTTGAGAAAAGTATTTCCTTACGCAGATTGCAGCGAAGGCAAATATTCCAGGTATACAAAATTAGGTATCCCCTGTTTATTTGGACATTTGGGTTTGTGCTATTCTCCCTGTGTAGATGTATCGGCCGAAAATTTAGCCAAAGTTGATAAAAGCATTTCTTCGATAAAAAATATCCTTCAAGGTAAATCATCACGGACGCTTAAAAGTTTACATAGCAAAATGGGGGAGTACTCTAAGGACCAGAAGTTTGAGGAGGCGGCAAAATTACGGGATATTATTTCAAAATTTGACTATTTGCGGCAGGGCTTTAATCTACCCGATAATTATATAGACAACCCCTATTTAGTTGAGGATATAGCCAAAGAGGCCATGAAAGAAATAAAAAATTTCTTGCCGATTTTGTACGAATCGCCCGGTAGGGTAGAGTGCTACGATATTTCAAATATATCCGGTAAAGATGCCGTTTCTTCGATGGTTGTTGCCGTAGACGGCAGACTCAAAACTGCTGAATATAGAAAATTTAAAATAAGATTAAAGAACGAACCAAACGACTTTATGATGATGAAGGAAACTTTGAGTAGACGGCTTAAATGCAAGGACTGGGATTTGCCGGACTTAATTGTTCTTGATGGGGGTAGGGGGCAGCTTTCGGTTGTTTTGAACGTATTAACAGAGCTTGGGATGCAGATTCCCTGCGTGGGTTTGGCCAAGAAAACCGAAAAGCTGGTTTATAGGATTAACGACGTCTTCCACGAGCTCAAAGTTCCCACGGACAACGTGGGTATGAAGCTGTTAATTAATCTAAGAAATGAATCTCATCGGTTTGCTCAAGCATATCATCATCAACTTAGACTTAAATCAATTAAATAGTATAATTTAATTGTGAAACCTGTTATTCGAGCTGTAATATTTTCGATCTTAGCAATAAATCTGTGCGGATCACTGGTTGGCGCGTTTGTCTTTGGCAAGGATTTTTTGAAATCTTATTTCCTGTTTGTTCTGGCAATTTCACTGCTTTTCCTGCTTATAAAGCCTATTTTCAAGACAATCTCGCTTCCTGACAAAGGGGTGGGTTATTTATTATTATCAATGGTTCTTACCATCATAGTTTTGTTCGTCCTTGTATACCTTATTCCTTCTTTTGCAGTAACTGCAGTCAAAATTAAAAAATTGCTAATTTTTGGCTTTGTGATACCATCCACAGAGTTGACTAATTTACAAGCAACGTTGGTTTCAGGCATACTAATTAGTTGGGCATACAATTTTTTTGATTGGCTCTGCTCGAGGAAATAATAACTATGAATTTTTCGTTGTTAGCAAAAATACTGCAAATTGTACTTTCGATAAGCCTAACAATACTTGTATTGATACAATCCAAGAGTGCGGGACTTTCGTACGGTCTGAAGAGTTCGTTTAGTATGTACCGTTCTTTAAGGGGCGTTGAAAAACTTGTTTTCTACGGGACTGTAGTTTTAGGAGTGGCGTTGGTAGCTAATTCCTTTTTGTTACTTATACTAGCCTAGTTTATGAACACCATATTTATTGAAGGGGGAAAACCACTTGTCGGCACAGTAACAACATCCGGCGCTAAGAATTCTGCTATCAAACTCATTTATGCGGCTCTGTACTCCAACGAAGATGTTTTACTGGAAAACGTACCAGATATTTTGGCAGTAGACGAAGATTTAGCTGTAGTAAGAAGTTTGGGTGCAAAGGCAGAGTGGGCCGGAAATAACAGGGTGTTACTAAACGGCTCTTCAATAAATAATTACGAAATCCCTGTTGAAATAGGTTCCAGATACAGAACAACACTTTTGGCTGCAGGCCCGCTTTTGTTTAGATTTGGCAGAGCAGTATTACCAATACCGGTTGGTTCTGAGAAAAAAATTCACCCACATAACAGGCTGTTGGAAACGTGGACAGCGCTTGGCATAAAGATTCAGGACAAGGGTAATGTATACGAACTAGACTCAACCGAAGCTAAAGCATCTAATATTCATTTTAAAACTTCCAGTCACTTGGGTACAGATAACGCTATACTTTCTTCGGTGTTTCTTCCCGGCCAGACAACTATCACCAATGCTTCAGAAGAAAGCGAAATCGAGGATTTGGTGGCATTTTGTAAAAACATGGGAGTTGTAATCGAACGTACCGATCCCAGAAAAATTGTTATCGAGGGCACTAATATGTTTAAAGGCGGCAGATTTACGGTTCAATCTGATAAAACCGAAATAGCGATATTTGCAACTGCTGCGCTAGTTACAAAAGGTAATTTAATAATTCGGAAAGTAGATAAAAGTGCTATGATCTCCTTTGTAAATTTTCTAAACAAAATCGGTGCCAGGTACGAGTTTTGCGGAGATGAGCTCAAAGTTTGGTGCCGTGATGAGCCCTTTACCCCACAAAACCTTGTGATCTCCCCTACCCCCGGCTTTGTTTCTGACTGGCAGCCGTTGGCTGCGTTGGTGCTGTCTTTTGCACAAGGTGAAAGTGTAATTCACGATACAGTTAATATTGAGCGCTTTGATTACACCAAAGATTTAAATAGAATGGGTGCTCGTATGGAAACTTTAAGACCTTCAGATGCAGGTTTTATTCCCATAATCAGCGATGACTCGTATAATTTTCATAAGGATGGGGAGCCTGAAATAGCTCTCAAGATATTAGGTCCCACAAAGCTAAAGGGCGAGAAACTCAATATTGATAATTTCATGTGCGGACCTGTTCACGTGCTTGCCGCTTTAGCGGCGGAGGGGCGCAGTGAGGTATCGGGTTTTGATCAGGTAAAAAAATATATGGAAAATTTTGACGAAAAACTTATTTCGATCGGAGCAAAACTATGGAAAGCGCAGGAATAGTTTTAGATTTAATATATTTATTTGCTGCACTTGTGGCCTCTTTTGTGCTGTACCCATTGTGGATTGGATTTGTTTACAAATTTCAGATGGGTGAGGATATCAGGCAGGACGGACCGCTGACTCATTTAAAGAAAATGGGTACTCCAACAATGGGAGGTATGGTTATTGTTATTGTTACGGCTTTAATTACCCTTTATTTCAACAAATCCAGAACGCAAACCTTGTTCCCCTTGTTTATTGCCTCAATAGCCGGGTTGCTGGGTTTATTTGAAGACTTTACTAAGGTGTATAGAAAATCAGGACTACCGGGTTTTTTTGAATATCATTTTGACAAACTATTTAACAGGAAGATTGAGCATAAGGAACTTGATCTGCTACAACCGCACACGCCTTCTTTACTCATGAGGCCCTACTATGCCTTTAAGGAGTTTTGGAGAGTCATCGGTAGTCGCGCAGAGGGCGGACTGCAATCGCATCAGAAAATGCTTATACAATTTGGACTTGCGGGCTTTGTTTCCTATTGGACATATTTTAAACTTGGTTGGGATTATATCTGGATGCCGTTAATCGGAAATGTGCATATAGGCCTGTTATACCCCGTTGTTGTCTTTTTTCTTTTTATTCTCATATTAAACACAGTATCAATTACCGACGGGCTTGATGGTCTTGCCGGTGGGTTGGCTCTTGTTGCCGGTTTGTGCTTCTGGGTAATTTCCACCGCACTTGGGTATTATTCTCTTGCTTCGTTTTGCGCTACCTTTGTGGGCGCGCTCTTACCTTTCTTGTACTTTAATATTTATCCGGCTAGAGTCTTTATGGGCAATGTCGGGTCGCATTTTCTGGGAGCATTTATGGCAATGTTAGCGATAGTGCTACACAGGGAGGTTGCGTTTTTATTTATCGGCCTGTTGTTTTTGTCAGATGGATTGTCAAGCCCATTGCAGCAGTTCTCGGTAAAACTAACAGGCAAGAGACTGTTTCGAATGGCGCCGTTTCACCATCATTTTGAACTTCTGGGCTGGCCCGAGACCAAAGTGACTTTACGTTTCTGGATATTCGGCGCCATGTTTGCTTTTTTTGGTTTATTTGTTGCGTTGCTATAAACTATGGTTCGGCAAAAAGCTGCTCTTCCAAGTAGAAACTCCATAACACTTGTAACAGGTTTTATCTTACTTACCGGTTTAGTGTTCCTAGCTAACTCTTCACAGGTTTACTCGCAGAGTGTTTACAACAATCCTTTTAAACTATCATTACTCCAAATTGGCTGGATACTGATAGGCAGTCTAACTTTTGCACTGGCATATTTTTCTAATCTAAAAAAATTCCGAGCTTTGATTTACGGCCTTTTTTATGTAAACCTTTTTTTTCTGTTGTTTTTAGGTATCTTAGGTTCTTTTGGGTGCGAAACCGATATTGCCTTTGCCCCTTGTATCAAAGGTGCTCGCAGGTGGGTTTATCTAAATCCTCCGCCAATGCCGGCCTTGCCGTTTTTGGGTGTTGTGGGTTTTCAACCCGGTGAGTTGATAAAACTAAGTCTGATACTTTATCTTGCGTTCCAACTGGACAAGCTTATAAAAAAAGGTTCTGATCCGTTTTTGTTCTATTTCTTGACTACGATAACCGTGACCTCTTTGATAGTGCTGCAACCCAACATGTCCACAGCCATCTTAGTTTTTTGCATCGGAACCCTGGTGTATTTTGCTTCCGGTGCCGATATCAAAAAATTGTTGCTAGTAATACCACTATTGGTATTTTTAGGCGGGCTGTTGGTTTTGCTGTCTCCTTATCGGCGTGCGCGATTGGCCGGTTTACTATCAGGCAGTGGCGATGAAGGAAATTACCATGTCAGGCAGATTTTAATATCTCTTGGGTCGGGTGGAGTTACAGGGGTAGGTTTTGGGCAATCCAAGCAAAAATATAGTTATCTTCCGGAAGTTGCGTCAGATTCGATATTTGCAATTGTTGGAGAGGAATTTGGATTTTTTGGGACCACATTTGTTATTGCAGTTTTTGGCTATCTTGTGATGAGGGGTGTAAAGATAGCACTTGAAGCAAAAGAGTTAGTGCACAAGATGCTTTCTATAGGCATAGTATCTTGGGTAGGTTTGCAGTTTCTTGTAAATGTTGCAGCCATGGCCCACCTTATTCCGTTAACGGGCGTTCCCTTGCCTTTGATGTCGTATGGCGGATCTTCCTTGATTTTTTGTATGGCAGGCTTGGGTGTACTCGCAAACATTGAAAAGCTTTCTTTGCAACCTTGAGCCCCAAAACGTACAATACCACTATGAAACTATTAATTACCGGCGGACACCATAGTTCGGCAATACCTGTAATTCACGCCTTAAAATTGCGTGATCCGGATGTTGATATATGCTGGGTCGGGCATAAATATTCGTTAAAGGATGACAAAAACGTCACACTTGAATACAAGGAAATAAACGTTTTAGAGATACCTTTTTATGAGCTAAAGACCGGTAAGTTTTATAACAACTGGAACCTAAGATCGTTGCTAAAGATTATTAAAGGCTTTGTCTTAGCTGGCAAATTACTGTCAGAACTAAAACCCGATCTTGTGTTATCTTTCGGTGGTTATTTGGCAGCCCCGGTTGTTTTTGCAGCTTGGTTAAAACACATACCGTCACTTACCCACGAACAAACCTTGGTGGCCGGTTACGCCAACAGATTTATAGCAATTTTTGCCGACAAGGTCCTTATATCCTGGCAAGAGTCCAAAAAGTTTTTTAATCCCAAAAAAACTGTGTATACGGGATTGCCTCTTAGGGCAAGTATATTTACTAGAAGTACAAATAACTTTGGGTCCGACAATAAACTACCCTACATATATATAGCTGGGGGCAAGACCGGTTCCCACATTATCAACACAAACGTAGAGGGCTGTCTGGCTAAGTTGTTGGAGATCGCAAATGTGATCCATCAATGCGGTGATTACTCGGTAACAACCGATTACGAGGTATTAGCCAGAAAATATGAGGGTATGCAAAATATCGTTACAGGCAAGTACTTTCTTAGGAAATTTGTACTGGAGGATGAGATAGGCGAGGTTTTTTCGAGAGCCGATCTTGTTGTGTCCAGAGCGGGAGCTCACATAACCTCCGAATTAGTTGCTCTCAAGAAACCTTCGTTGTTAATTCCTATTCCTTGGGTATCACACAATGAACAAAATATTAACGCGCAGTACCTTGTTAATATTGGTTTAGCCGGATGTTTGGATGAGAAAAGCCTGTCCCCGGAGGTGTTGGTTGCTAATATAAAAGATATGTTATCAACTTTGGGCGAGTATGTGTTAAAAAACACTGACCACACTTATACCCCGGATTCAGCAAAACTGATCGTAGATGAAATTTATAAAACCCTTAATAAAAAATAAAGCTAGGGGAGAATTTTGCCCCTATTTTGCAAATCCTCTGGACAAGAAGAGGTTTACACACAGTCCGAAATTCTTTGTCCATAAACTTAAAAAAGTACTAAAGGCTGTACTTTTTCTTGCAGTAGTGGGTTTTGGTGTTTACTTAATATATTTCTTCATCATTAAATCTACCTACTTTGATGTAAATGAGATAACTATTTATGGCTCACTGAAATTTGTAAATCAAACGGATCTAAAGGCTTTTGTAGCCAGCAACATAACCAATAAAAATATAATCTATATAGATACACGATCCATCGAGGCTGTTTTGAAAAAAACCTTTTTAGGGGCCAAAGATATAAAAGTTACTAAAGCGGTACCAAATAAATTACAAGTGCACGTGACAGAGCGTACCCCGCTTGCTGTAGTGGCAGCTTCGGACAAGGGTCAAAAGTATTTGATGGACGAAGAGGGTTACATCTTAGGTTCGGTCGCTCCGGAATATACTAACCTGCCACTAATTCTGTACACAACACCAATAGAAATTGGGAAATTTTTGGATTCTAAAATAGTTCCGGTGACAGAAGCGCTCCTCAAAGAAACTTCTGCAAATAATCTAAAGATTAGTAGTATCAGCTACAAGACTACCCACACAAGCTTATTTGTTAGTGATTCAATAGAAGCATTGATCGGCAACGAAAAGAGTGTCAAAGAGTCTGTTAGAATTCTTGCGGCGATGATAAGAAATTTAACACTAGAGGGTAAGAAAATACAAAAGGTTGATTTACGATACGACAAAGTAATAGTATTATATGACTAAACACATATGCCCAAGGAAAAAATAATTACCGGAATTGATATTGGCTCGTCAAAAGTTTCAACTACAATAGCGGCAGTTTCAGATGCTAAGGTCTCTGTTGTTGGGGTATCGGGTCCTGTTCTGTCCAAAGGAATCAACAAAGGAAATGTTGTAGATATTGATAGTGTTGTTGAGGCCGTCTCAAATAGCATCGAAAAGGCCGAGAGAATGGCCGGAGTATCGGTATCAAAGGCGTTTGTTACTCTAAACGGTAGCCATGTAGAAACGTTAAATTCACATGGTGTAGTAGCAGTTTCGCCAAATAATCTTGATTCTGAAATCTGTAGGGAAGATGTTGCACGTGTTATAGAAGCCGCCGAGGCCGTTTCTTTGCCCACCACAAGGCAAATCATTCACGTGATTCCCCGTGACTTTGTTGTTAATTCCCAAGAAGGTATTAAAGATCCGGTAGGCATGTCCGGAATACGTCTGGAAGTGCAGACTAACATAATTCACGGTGCTACCACTGCTATAAAAAACATAGTGCGGTGTGTAAACCAGGTAGATGTTGATGTAGAGGAACTTGTATATACGGGAATAGCTTCTGCGGAAGCAGTTTTGACCGACACAGAAAAGGAACTTGGTGCAATTCTACTTGATATCGGTGGCGGCACTTCTTCAATAATATGTTTTCAAGATGGTAGTCCCGTTCATTCGGCTGTACTACCTATCGGCGGCAAATTGATTACCAGCGACTTAGCCATAGGGCTAAGGTCCCGGTTGGAAGATGCTGAGAAAATAAAAATCAGACTTGGCAATGAAGCAGTAATATCAAAATCAATGGAAGGCGTAAAAAGAGATGAAGATTTTGATTTGTCCGAGTTTGGTCTTGAAATAGAGTCCGTACCTAGAAACATGTTGTATAAGATACTGGACGCTCGTTTAGAGGAAATTTTTAGACTAGTTTCGCTTGAAATAACAAAAGCCAATTTAAACGGCAAGCTTCCGGCCGGTGCTATTATTGCCGGAGGAGGTGCCCTGACTGTTGGTATAGAAAGAGTTGCTAAGGTTAATCTTAAAATGCCCGTACGTGTTGGAATTCCAAAAGGTGTAACAGGGTTGATTGACGAAATTCAGGGACCGGATTCAGCAGCCGGAGTAGGTGCAGTTTTATATGGAGCCCGTCTTTATAGAGGTACAAGTCTATTGTCTATGGAGGATAAGCGGGGTAAGATGAAAAAGAACGTATCCAAATTTTTTGACAAGCTAAGACTTCTCCTGCCCTAAAAGTTATAGTTTATGCAAGTAAAGCCCGAAGTGGAACGCTTCGCTAAAATTAAAGTTGTTGGAATTGGCGGCGCCGGTGGCAACGTAATCAATTCCATGATCGAATCCGAGCAGATTAACGGTGTCGAGTTTGTTGCAATAAACACAGATGCCCAAGATTTATCTGTTAACAAAGCAACAGTCAAAATTCCTATCGGTCAACAGCTAACTCACGGTCTAGGTGCAGGTGCTAACCCGGAAGTTGGCAGAAAAGCTGCAGAAGAGTCAGAGGAAGTGATACGGGACAATTTAGAAGGTGCCGATATGGTTTTTATTACTGCAGGTATGGGCGGCGGAACCGGTACCGGTGCGTCACCTCTAGTAGCTAGAATTTCAAAAGAATTAGGGGCCTTAACTATCGGTGTTGTTACAAAACCGTTTGAATTTGA